>ERZ772766.421-NODE-421-length-25110-cov-3.677430_pt1 | contig 25110 bp, 16 predicted proteins | sample MGYA00511379_ERZ772766 | MGnify/ENA primary metagenome ERZ772766 (study PRJEB29015, sample SAMEA2737895) | human oral metagenome | biome: human oral; feature: human-associated habitat; material: dental | place: China | collected 2116 ...
CATTGTTGTATTTTCTCTACGCGATAAGTACCTGTGGCGGTAGCCTCTATATAATTATGGTTTAACGGATTAGCTAAGCGGGTCGTGCCTTGGTACCATATATACTGGTCAAAGCCTGCCACAGCTGTTATAGAGGTAGTAGAGCCAGCACAATGTAGCTCAGTACGGCTACAACCTTGAGTAGAAATCTCAATAGTTTTAGAGCCTGTGCTAGTTTGTGCAGGTATAATACAACCCGCGCGCCCTCCTTCATAAGTAAACGAATAAGAAGCGTGTAGCAAGTTCATACAAGGCTTACCTATCTCATTGCAATCGCCGTTGAGCGTCATCGGTATAAGAATAGTATTCTTTTGTCCTCCCGCATTAACCGTTTGTATAGGTATCGAAAGGGTAAGGGTTGTACTAGTTTGTCCTAAAACAGTAGGTTTAGTAGAGAGGTTCCAAGCAGCTCCTGAAAAATCAGGTGTACCCACAGTAAGCGCTGGGTGGCTCGGTAGGGTAATCTGCATAGTAGCCGAGGTAACATTCTCTTGACCTTTATTCTGATAAGTAATGCGATAGTTAAAGCTTTCGCTATTTGCCAACTGACGGTTTATCACACCATTAGTACCATCTACGAAGTCATCACTCATCTCCATATTAATAGCTTTCGACTTCACTTCTACATTAAAGGTACAAGTAGCCGCATTACCAGCCGTATCTACAAACACGTAGGTAACAGTGTGTAAGCCTACATCAAAATGATCACCGCTTTGGTGTGTCTGGCTCCACGTATCTATACGGCAGTCATCAGTAGCAGTAACAGTACCCCAAGTAGCTACACCATAACACTTACCTGCCTGTGTATTGACAGTGATAGTTCCTGTAGGACAACCTGTAATCACTGGCGGCACATTATCGGCTGCAAAGTTTACAGTAACAGACGACACCCCTGAGTTATTAGTAACACAAAGAGAAGAGTCTATTAGTTTATACTCTACTATATAGGTGGTATTGCGTTTTACAGTATCGGTAACGGTTTGCGAGATGCCTAGCGAAGTACGGCTATTGTCTTTTTCTATTCTAAACCACTCTATATCAAATAGCTGAGTAGAACCTCCAAAAGTAAGTTTCACCTCATCACCGTTACAAGGGCTGGTACTATTTATAGTATAAGTAATAGGAGGAGCGGTATAGTTACCCGTATCTACCTTCGCAGCTTCGTTATACACACGGCAAGCGTGCGAAATCTCTACTACATAACGACCATTAGGCACATTCTTAAATACATAGTTTGAAATGTTAGACCCTTCTTGGAAAACAGGCGAAGTTTTCGCTACTGCACCTCCTGTAGTTTTAAGAGTAAACTGAAGCGGATACACTATATACTCCGGATTTTTAATATTAATAGCTACAAAGCCCGAGTTAGGTGTAGCCCCACAAGAACTACCCAACACCTCTAAATCCAATTCGCCTGTAGGACTGATAGTTAAATAAGTCCTACTCGTATGTTTGCTCACCCAACCATCGCGCTCAGGATAAGCAAGGTCTCGCAAATCAGGTGTATCTATCATACTACGCCCATTTACCACCGAATTTTGATATGTAATATCTCTCCATTTCATATCGCCGTTAGGTGCTACCTGACTAGCATTCTTCCAAGTACCTTGTTTAACACGCATGTAATAATAGCCTCTAGTTTCAAACAAATACTCACCTGTTTGCAACCCGTTAAAGACATCTGAAGGGTTACGACTTGAGGCTACCCTTACATAATTGCCGTTAGCGTCTTTTTTGCTCAATATAAATTGCACATCGCGAATAGTACCTTTAGGTGTTGAAGCCAATTCGTAAGCTATTTTAGAAGTATTAGCACAACCTCTTACTACTTTCACCTCATCCTTGTCATACTGCATAGGGGTATCAAAGTCAAAATCTTTATACGCCGTATTGCCACAATTATCAGTAAGAGTAAGGCGGTAGTTACCCGCAGGAATATCTCCAAATATAAATGGATTCATACCTCCTGAAGTATCAGGATTTAAGACTTGTATTTCCATCGGGAAAGTATAGGTAACTGTACGCTGAGCTGTCTCAAAAGGCAGCGAGGTACGAAAGTCGTAAGTACGTGTACCTGTACCTCCATCATCAAGGTAGTCTATTTTCACCGTAAGAGGATAGTTAAAATGGGCACTAGTAGTCCATCTACGTATTGACACGGTACCTTTAAACACCCCCCTATTCACTTCTAAGTCAGTAAAACGATTAGCTATCTGGTTAGGCAATGTTTCTATCTTCACTATGCGCTTAGGCTGATAGCAAGAAAGCGTTCCGTCTGCTTTCCTCGAAACAAACTTCACCATATAATACCCATCAGTTGTTCCAAGGTCTACAGAGTTAGCGTTTATCCAAGTATAGTCAGAGCCACCATCATCAGTAGAGCGTAAAAGATTCCACTTAGTGGTGTCGGTTTCATCCATATTGTTAGTGGTATAGCCTGTATTCCATCCAGGAAAACCTGTACCTAAGTACCGGTATATCTCATAATAATATACAGCTCCAGTAGCCGATGAGGGGGTAGTTGTAAATTTGGTAGTGTCAAAGAAGTCATTATACCAATAATAATTAGGAAACTCTACTTTTTTAGTAGGGTCATCAGGGTCAGGTAAAGATACACTACGCGAATATTTTTCCACATACAAATACCTTTTAGTATTAGGGGTAGGACAAGGATCTGTAGGGTTAAGATTTATATCCGAACGGTTGAAGGCCTCAATCGCTCTCGAACCACTTTGGTCTACAAACCAATAAGTCGCATTTTGCGTTTGTGTAGGGTTAGTACTGTTGCGAGTTACATCAAGTATATTTTTATCCAACCTAAACTTGCGTTTAAGCGGTGCACTCTTACCTATATTTATTATTATCTCTCCTATATCTCCCTCTTCAAATACATAAGGAGATTTAAATGAACGAGGAGACGAGATACTATTGCTTATCCAAGCATTTTCATACGAGCTACTAACATCATAAGTAGCTAACAACACACCTGCACTATTATAGCGTTTTACTACAGCTGCATTAGGTGTTGACTTAATTATACTCTCAAAACTCTCAATAGAAAGTCCATCAGCTCGCTCTATTTGAAATGAAAATCCAAACTTGCAGTCTGCATTCATTCTCAAACCTGTAGTATTATCATTTATCCTTACATCTATACAATCTAAAGTAAGTACCGAAGCTGGAATAGTGAAAGTACTTCTACTGGTATCTCCACAGCCTGATACCCCACCAGCCAAATCTTGCACACTTAGCTGATAGGTTTTCCCTGCTTTCAAAGGCTTAGCATCAGTACCTTGCACCGTAAGGGTAAATTGAGTAGGGGCTGTAGGAGCGTTGTGGGTTTGGCTATACACCTCGCCTTCAGGCCCTGTAACTTTTACTGCTAAAGGCCCCTTCACCCCTGCTGCTACTATAAAGGTGATACTACCGTCATTGCCCGTACCGGCGCAATTAGGCCCCTTAATGTTACTAAGCGTAAATGTAGGCGCTATATAAGTAGAAGTAAGCGTAACAGCACGTGGCACCGAACTTTTATTAGTAGCCACCTCTATAACTGTAATTGTATAAACCCCTGCTCCTAAGGTGTCAAACTCGAACGAGTCCTTGGTAGCCACTCCAATTTCAAGCGGCTTTGTAAGGCTCGCCCCATTAGGTTTATCCAATTTCACTTGTAGCTTAGTGTTTGCCGGACCCATAGTAGGCGGCAAAGTTACCTTTATTTTGCCATCAGCACGACATTGCCCTGGTGTAACCGAATGGTTAAAGGCATTAAGGTTGAGCGTCTGTGCCGAAAGCCCAAAGGTAGTTGTTAGTACTAAAAGAATTGTTAGAAAAATTTTTTTCATAATGCTATATGCTATATTCTTGAAAACTACTGTATTCAGTATACTTTAATGCACAAAAGTACACATAATTACCGACATAGCCAAACACCTTTTTGCCAAATGTTAAAATCAGACGCTCTCATTTCACCTCCCCCTCCCTATTACTATAGCGCACTACACCAGCACAACTTTTTTATTATCAATATTATACAGGCTATTTACAGCATATTTTAGCTTACAAAATATACTATTAAGCCCCCTATATTTTAACTTTTTCTATACAAAACTTTAACAATTCATAACAGTTTTATTAAGGCTATAGATTTTTTACACATTTCACCGACCTATCAATCAGAAATTTCAAAAATCAGAAAAAATCCCCTTACCCCCGATACAGAAACACTATAGGATCACTATAGGATCAATACAAGAAGCCCCCACCTGTCCCACTCGTCCCACCAGTCCCACTCGTCCCACCTGTCCCATAATCGCCCGTGCGGCTCGCACTCTCACCCGTCTCACTTCTCTGCCCGTGCGGCTCGCACTGTTAAATCCAAATAAAAAATTTGTGCATTCCTATTTATTTTGTAATTTTGCAACCCAAACAAAAAGTTTCTCTAAACACCCATTAAAATGAAACGTTTAGTAATATTAGGCGGTGGCGAAAGCGGCGTTGGTACCGCTATTTTAGCCAAACAAAAGGGCTGGAGCGTCTTCTTATCCGATAGAGGCGCCCTAAAACCCCAATACCGCGACATCCTATCCCACCAAAACATCGACTACGAAGAAGGCTCTCACGACGAAGCCCGCATACTCGCTGCCGACTGCATAATGAAAAGCCCCGGCATCCCCGATAAGGCCGACATCATCAAAAAAGCACACGAAAAACACATACCTATTATTTCCGAAATAGAGTTCGCCAGCCAATATACCCAAAGCACCATTGTAGCCATAACCGGCAGCAATGGCAAGACCACCACCACCCTACTCACCCACCACATTTTCAAACAAGCGGGATTAGAAGTAGGCTTGGGCGGCAATATAGGCTATAGCTTTGCCGAGCTGGTAGCCCATAGCAATCCGCCTTACTATGTGCTCGAAATCAGCAGCTTTCAGTTAGACGGCATTGAGCATTTTACGCCCCATATAGCCGTGTTGCTCAACATCACCCCCGACCATTTAGACAGGTACGATTATAAGTTTGAGAATTACATAGCTTCCAAGTTTCGCATTGCTATGAACCAAACTGCTGATGATTATTTTATTTACGATGCCGATGACCCCGTGATAAACGACTGGCTCGCTACCCACCCCCTAAAACCTAAGTGTATAGGTTTTTCAATCGAAAAAGAACTGAGCGAAGGAGCTTTCTTAAAAGACAACAAAATACATATTATGTTAGAGAATCAAACCACTGTAATAGACGTAGAAGAAATAAGCCTAAAAGGAAAACACAATATCAAAAATACTATGGCGGCAGCAGTAGCGGCGCGCTTAGTAAACATCCGCAACGCATCACTACGCGAAAGCCTCAAAGGGTTCCAAGGGGCAGCACACCGCTTAGAAGAGGTAAAAGTCGTAGAGGGCGTAACCTATATAAACGATTCTAAGGCTACCAACGTCAATTCAGTGTATTTTGCCTTAGACACTATCAAAACCCCTATCGTGTGGATAGTGGGCGGACAAGACAAAGGCAATGACTACAACTCTCTGCTACCTTACGTACATCAGAAAGTAAAAGCCATAGTATGCTTAGGCGTGGATAATACCCCTATATTACAGTCGTTTTACAATGTAATCGACAATATGGTAGAAACCCGTTCTATGGAAGAGGCTGTAAAGATGGCGCAACGCTTTGCTACCGCTGGCGACACCGTATTGTTATCACCTGCTTGTGCGAGCTTCGACCTTTTCAAAAGTTATGAAGACCGTGGCGACCAGTTCAAAGCTGCCGTAGCTAAACTCTAATACCCGCAGCCAATGTTTGTGATTGATTGGATAGCCAAAAATATCAAAGGCGATAAGACGTTATGGGCGCTGATTGTTATCTTTGCTTTCATCTCGTCATTAGCGGTGTATAGCACCAGTAGCAACCTCGAGTACGTAGTGCGCACAGGCACTACCACAGCAGGCTATTTCTTCAAGCACTTTTTCTTTGTAGGCTTGGGTATCTCCACTGCTTTTGTTGTACATAAGATTCCCTATCGCTTTTTCCGCCCTGCCTCTAGGTTAGGGCTTCTCCTATCTGTAGGACTACTGCTTATGGCTATTTTTACCGGCACTACTATCAAAGAGGCGAACGCCAGTCGGTGGATTAATGTGCTAGGCTTCTCTTTTCAGCCTTCTGCCTTCGCACTCATAGTGCTTATGGTCTATGTAGCCTCCTTTTTAGCTAAAAATCACGACAAGAAAATCACCTTCAAAGACAGCCTATTCCCTCTCTGGGCGCCAGTGGCTGGTATTACTGCCTTAGTGGTCTTTGCCAACCTCTCTACAGCCCTTATCATCGTCTTTTCGGTGGTGCTATTGGCTTTCTTGGGGGGCTATCCGTTTAAGTATCTGCTCTATATTGCGGGTATTGGCATAGCGTTAGGCGGACTTCTATTCTTGTTTGCAAAAGCCTTCCCCGACCTTGCTCCTAGCCGTTTTTCCACTTGGGAAAGCCGAATAGATTCCTATTTTGCCCAAGACGAAAACAAAAAAGAGGTATACCAAGTCGAACTCTCCAAAATGGCAATTGCCAAAGGAGGCATTGTGGGGCAAGGCCCTGGCAAGAGCACTATGAAAAACTTCCTCCCTCAGAGTTCATCTGACTTTATTTACGCTATCATCACCGAAGAATACGGGTCAATGGGCGCCCTTTTCATTATGGCACTATACTTTATTTTGTTATTTCGGTTAGTAGTGATTTCTCAGCAGGCAGCCACCCTCTTTGGGCAGCTCTTAGCTTTAGGATTAGGTATCCCGATAATGCTACAAGCCATCATCAATATGGCGGTAGCGGTAGAGCTAATGCCTGTCACCGGACAGAACTTACCGCTCATCAGTAGTGGGGGTACTTCCATTTGGATGACCTGCTTAGCTTTAGGCTGTATTCTTTCAGTCAGTGCTCGCAAGCGCAAAGACGGCAAAATGGAAAAAGACAAGCCCGAAGCCGATGTCGATGAAGAATTAGCTGAAAATATTATTAAAATCACAAAAGACGAGAAACAAAAGAGTAAATAAGACAATTTGCCGATTTGTAAATTGACTATGTAAATTGGCAAATTGACTAATTGACTAATTGACAAATTATTCGTACCTTTGCCCGCTATTAATATATAAAAATGCCAAAAGGAGTTTTACTTGTAAATTTAGGCTCTCCCGATTCGTTCGAGGTCAAAGACATCAAGCGATATTTAAAAGAGTTTTTGATGGATGAGCGCGTTATCGATTATCCATACTGGTTGCGCTATCTTATCGTTCGTGGTATTATCCTCAACGTACGTCCACCAAAAACTAGCGAAGCCTATAAAAAAATATGGTGGGAAGAAGGCTCACCGCTGATTGTCATCAGCAAGCGACTAACCACCAAAGTGCAAGCGCAAGTGTCAGTACCAGTGGTAATGGCAATGCGCTATGGCAACCCCAGCATCAGCGAGGGCTTGGCTGCCTTACACCAGCAAGGGGTTACTGAAGTACTCCTTATCCCTCTATACCCTCAATATGCTATGGCGACCAGCGAAACTATAGAAGTTTTAGCTGAAAAACTCATACGCGAGCACTACCCACAAATGGTGCTGCATAAGTTCGCCCCTTTCTTTCACCGCAAAGAATATATCGAGGCGCTTGCTGGCGTAACGCGCCCTATCTTAGCCGATTACCCCTACGACCATCTCCTTTTTTCTTATCACGGAGTGCCTGAGCGACATCTGTACAAAACCTCGCCTACTCCCGCCCATAAGCACATAGTCGATGGCAAAAGCTGTTGCGATGCTTATACCGAGGAGGGAGCACATTGCTACCGAAGTCACTGCTTCGAGACTACCCGCTTATTAGCAGAAGCCTTGCAGTTACCTGAGGGAAAATACTCCATTTCTTTTCAATCGCGCTTAGGTGCTGATAAATGGCTTACCCCTTTCACATCCGACCGTATCAAAGCCCTTGCCCAGAGCGGAGTGAAACGCTTAGCCGTTATCACCCCTGCCTTTGTTGCTGACTGTGTAGAGACTTTAGAAGAGATAGAGATGGTAGGCGGCAAAACCTTTGTCGAAAACGGAGGCGAAAGTTTCAAACTCATACCTTGTCTAAATGATAGTGAGCTATGGGCAAAAGCCCTTGCTCAATGGATTAATAACGACTAATAATCGATTTATTTTCAATTACAAAAGCGATACACATTATCTTTGTGGTGAGTTACTTCGCTGGTATTTTCTATATGGTGCGATTGTTCATCTACCATACCGAAGCCTTAGAAAAAGACGAACCCGAACGCTCTATATTGCACCGACAGTTTAGCTTTATGGAGGAACGTCTGTGGAACATCATCACCGTACCTGCCCTTATAATTATGTCGGTTACAGGTATTTATATGTTCTACCTAATGGATTGGGCTTACTTTTTGTTTGGCTGGATGCACGTCAAATTGCTATTTATAGGCATACTGCTGTGGTATCACTACTACTCGTGGCGCATAATGAAGCGACTACAAGCAGGACAGGCTACCCTAACCTCGCTGCAATTGCGTATGCTCAATGAGGTAGCCACTCTTATCCTCTTCGTGGTAGTCTTTGCAGTAGTGCTCAAAGCCTTATTTACTACCTATTGGTATTTTGCTCTACTGGCTTTTGTAGCTATGGGGGCACTTATTATGCTGATAGTGAAGTTAGTAAATAGAAAATAATTTGGAGAATTTAAAACACATACCTGTTGAAGAGTTGCCAGCGTTGGCCGAGCAGTTGCGCACCCGCATCATAGAGGTTATCGCAGCGCACGGCGGTCATCTGGGGGCAAGTTTGGGCGTGGTCGAACTCACTATCGCCCTGCACTATGTGTTTGATACTCCTGATGATATACTTGTGTGGGATGTAGGTCACCAATGCTATGCCCATAAACTGCTTACAGGCAGAAGCGAAGCCTTTGCGCACATACGCCAACAAGGCGGCATCAGCGGCTTCCCTAAGCGCGAAGAAAGCCAGTACGATGCTTTCGGCACAGGGCACTCCTCTACTTCGCTCTCTGCTGTATTGGCGATGGCTCTTGCCTCTGCCTTAGAGGGTAACACCCAGCGCCAACACATAGCCGTAATTGGCGATGCAGCCATAGCAAGCGGTATGGCATTCGAAGCCCTCAATCACGCGGGCACTACCGATGCCAATATGCTCATTATCCTCAACGATAATGCTATGGCTATCGACCCCACTGTAGGGGCTCTCAAAGACTACTTCAGCACCCTACGCCAAGGGGCTCGCGAAACTTTCTTCAGCGACCTGCATATCAAGTACAAAGGTACTATTGACGGACACGATTTACCTGCTCTCATCGAGGCTTTAAAGGCTGAAAAAAACGAGCGCGGTGTACGACTCCTACACGTAGTAACCACCAAAGGCAAAGGGTTTGCTAAAGCCGAAGCCGAACAGGTGCGTTACCACTCGCCTGCCCTATTCGATAAGACCACAGGCGAACCTCTCCCCGAAGCCTCTACCCTACCCGCTAAATATCAAGAGGTAGTAGGGCAAACCCTCACCGAATTAGCTCGTTCAAACCCTAAAATCATAGCTATCACCCCTGCAATGAGTAGCGGTAGCGGACTTCTTTCTCTACAACAGGTTTTCCCCGACAGAGTATTTGATGTAGGCATAGCCGAACAGCACGCCGTAACCTTTGCAGCAGGCTGGGCAGCGCGTGGGTTTATACCTTACTGCATCGTCTATTCTACTTTTCTACAGCGGGCTTACGACCAACTCATACACGATGTGGCCTTACAAAACCTACCGGTAGTATTTTGCATCGACCGCGCTGGGCTGGTAGGCGAAGACGGAGCTACCCACCACGGAGTGTTTGATATGGCATTTTTGCGACCTATTCCCAATCTCATTATTGCGTCACCGCGCAATGCTACCGAATTGCGTCAGCTGCTCTACACCGCTCAGCTGTCCCTACCCCACCCTATCGCCATTCGCTACCCACGTGGGCGTTGCTCACAAACCGATTGGGCACAACCTTTTGAGGCGCTGCCTATTGGCAAAGGGTGCCAGCTAAAAGAAGGTACTGAAGTAGCCGTACTCAGCATTGGCACTATAGCCGACCTTGTAGCCGAACAGATACGCCAAAGTGAAGCCCCAGAGCAGTACGCCCACTACGATATGCGTTTCTTAAAACCGATAGACGAGGCTTTGCTGCACCACGTATTCACCCACTACTCAAAAGTCATTACTATCGAAGAAGGCAGCACCGGAGGCTTAGGCAGTGCAGTAAGCGAATTTGCTGTGGCTAATAACTATACTACTCCTCTAAAAATCATCACTTTACCCGATGTTTTTATGCCTCACGGCTCTGTAGCTGCCTTAAGAAAATTGGCACATTTGCTAATTGACTAATTGGCTAATTGGCAAATTATTTATACCTTTGCAGCGGTAAAACTAACAGCAATCAGATGCAGCAATGAAAAAAATCATTATCGTTCTCCTACTTACTACTGTTACCGCTTTTGGGCAAGTGCGCAAAGCCAAAACGCGTACCGCTCCGGTAAAAACAACTCCTATACAAGTGCTACAAGACCCTAACGCGCTAAAATTCACTTTCAACCGAGTGAAACGCGAACAAGAAAAGTGGTTCAAGTTCAACCAAGTAACACTGAATATGAGCGAAGTAACCTTCTCTAACTGGAGTGCAGGGGGCGAAAACTCTATCTCAGGACTTATGAACGGCAAATTCCGCCGCCGCTATAACGAAAAAACTTTCTTTTGGGACAACGATTTAGAAATCAACTACGGTATCAACGCCCAAAAAGGACGCGAAGTGCGCAAAACAGACGACAAGGTATCGCTAACCTCCTCATTTGGCTATCGCGGTAGTTCGCATTCGTTTTGGTACTACACCGCACGAGCGCAATTCCTTACCCAAATCAGCAATGGGTATAAATACCCTAATGTAGATGATGCTATCTCTAAACCCTTTGCCCCTGCTTATTTTACACTCGGTTTGGGTGCCGAATACGCTCCTACCCATATCAATTTCAACCTTTTCTTATCACCTATGACCCTCAAAACCACTATGGTGTTAGACAAACGCCTATCTGACGAAGGTGCTTTCGGGGTAGAAAAAGGCAAGAAGACCGTATCTGAGTTAGGTTTCTCTGCCTCAGGTCGTTGGGATAAGAAAGTAATGGATAACATCACCCTAAACACTAACTTCACTATCTATGGCGATTACTTAGAGAAATTTGGTAACATCGATATAGATTGGGAAACAGGGCTAAGTTTAAAGGTGAATAACTATGTGCAAGCGCGCTTGGGCATTCATCTCAAATATGACGATGATGTAAAATTTTATTCATACAAAGACCCTCAAGGACAGACGCATCGCTATGGTGCTCGCACTCAGTTCAAGCAGCTGTTAGGGGTAGGTGTACTTTATACTTTCTAAAAAAATGTTCTTAGAAAACAACATACATAATCACGAAGAAGTAGGCTGGATAGAGGTTATCTGCGGCTCGATGTTCTCAGGCAAAACTGAAGAACTCATACGCCGATTGCGCCGTGCACAGTTTGCCAAGCAAAAAGTAGAAATATTCAAACCCTCTTTTGATACGCGTTATGATGATACTAACATCGTATCGCACAACGCTACCGAAATCCCCTCTACCCCTGTAGAGGCTGCGGCGAGCATTTTGCTACTTGCTGACGGCTGCGATGTAGTAGGCATAGACGAAGCTCAGTTTTTTGACGATGAGATAGTAAATGTGTGCAATGATTTAGCTAACAGAGGAGTACGAGTGATAGTCGCCGGACTAGATATGGACTACAAAGGCAACCCTTTTGGGCCTATGCCCTACCTAATGGCGACAGCCGAATACGTCACTAAGGTGCATGCCGTGTGTACCCGCACGGGGCATTTGGCTAATTACAGTTTTAGAAAAGTGCCTAACGACAGTCAGCGTATGTTAGGCGAAGCCGAGAGCTACGAACCTCTAAGCCGAGCTGCCTTTATAAAAGCAAGAGCCAAAGACGAAGCTCAAAAAACAACTAACCTCTAACGACTAAAAACTAACAATCTAAAATTTGGTAGTTAAAAAATATTTCGTACCTTTGCAGCGTGTTTTTATGTGAAACACAACCAATAATCATTTGGGGTCGACCGGTTTTGACAGTAGGTGACATTGAATGGTAAGCATACCGAGCTGTGAAATGAATGCTCGATAATATCTATTTCAAACTTTTAAATGGCGAGAATAACTACGCTCTTGCTGCCTAGTCTGAAGTTTAGTAAGACTGCTGGCTAAGTCCTTACAAGGTAAGGAAGCGAGATGTCTCTGAAAAGCCCTTGTTGACGGCGGTTCGTATAGAGGCACCATAAAAGTCAACATTGAACCTGCGGTACGCTTCTGCCAACGGTTCTTAACTATTAAGAAGCTAAGCGCAAAGTGGGCGGTTTTTGGTCAGCTTTGCGACGAAAATCAAACAAAAACTAAGTATGTAGAAAGCCTTTTGATGACTTATTTGGACGAGAGTTCGATTCTCTCCGACTCCACTTCATGTTATATTGTATTTTAAATGTTATACAAAAAGAGAGGACTAAAATTTAGGTTTTAGTCCTCTTACTGCTAATATTATTTATGGCAAAACATCATTACAAAGGGCTTACCGAGGCTCAAGTACTCGAAAGTCGCGCCCAACACGGGGCTAATTCCTTCTCATCTGTAGCAGGTGTTCCCCTATGGAAACAGTTTTTAGAAAAACTGTCCGACCCTATTATCCTCATTCTCTTAGTAGCATTAGCCTGCTCTTTCGGTGTCTCGGCTTATGATTTTTTTGCCTTAGGCGAAGGGCTTGATGCTTTCTTAGAGCCAGTAGGTATCTTTTTTGCTATTTTCTTGGCTACAGGAGTAGCATTCTACTTTGAAGTAAAAGCCAATAAGCAGTTCGAAATCCTCAACCAAGTAAATGACGATATATACTACAAAGTTATCCGCGAAGAACGCGTCACACAAGTGCTCAAAAAAGACATTGTTGTAGGCGATATTGTACTTTTAGAAACAGGTGAAGAAGTCCCTGCCGACGGAGAGCTTTTAGAGGCTATCTCACTGCATATCAACGAATCAACCCTTACGGGAGAGGCTCTCGTACATAAAACTACTGATCCTGCTGACTTCGAGTCTGAGGCTACCTACCCCTCTAACTATGTGTGCAGGGGCACCTCAGTAGCCGATGGGCACGGAGTGATAGAAGTAAAGAAAGTAGGCGATGCCACCGAATACGGCAAAGTGTTCGAGGGCGTGCAGATAGACAGTTCAGTAAAAACGCCTTTAGATGAACAGCTACACAAGCTAGCAAGCCTTATGAGCCGCATTGGTTACGCAATTGCTGCCTTAGTATTAGTAGGGCGTTTGTTCCTCTATTTTCATAACCCATCGCACAGCCTAAGCGCTATCAATTGGGTCGATTTTGGTGGTTATCTTCTTAATACTGTGATGATTGCTATCACTGTGGTAGTAGTAGCCGTCCCTGAGGGGCTCCCAATGAGCGTAACCCTAAGCTTAGCCTATAGTATGCGCCGAATGATGGCTACTAACAATCTTGTGCGCAAGATGCACGCTTGCGAAACAATGGGGGCAGCTACCGTTATTTGCACCGACAAAACAGGTACCCTCACCCAAAACCAAATGACCATCTACGAAACCTATTTCAATCCTTCTGCCGATGAAAAACTCATTGCCGAATCAATGGCGGTAAACTCTACTGCTTTTTTAGATTTTTCAGCACAAGAAAAGCCTACCGTATTGGGCAATCCTACCGAAGGTGCCCTATTGCTTTGGCTCTATAGCAAAGGCATAAATTACCTACCCATACGCGAAGAGTGCGAAGTGATACAGCAACTCACTTTTTCTACCGAACGCAAATATATGGCAACGCTGGTACGCTCTGCTGCTTTGGGCAAAAATATATTGTATGTAAAAGGTGCCCCCGAAATAGTGATGACTTTCTGCCACGAGGGCGGGGAGTTCTGCTCAACTATTTCACAAACTGACTTCGAGGGCAAACTATTACAATACCAACAGCAAGCTATGCGCACCATAGGCTTTGCCTACAAGGTGATTGACGACCCTAAAACCGTTATTTCAGAAAATGGAAAGTTAGTAATCAACGGATTGCAGTTTATCGGCATTACAGCTATTGCCGACCCTGTAAGGGCTGATGTACCTGCTGCTATAGAAGAGTGTATGCACGCAGGCATACAGGTGAAGATAGTAACCGGCGACACCCCTGGCACAGCTAAAGAAATAGCACGCCAAATAAGACTTTGGGAGGATAGTTGTAGCGATATCAACCACATCACAGGAGCTGAATTTGCTGCGATGAATGATGCTGAGCTATTAGAGCGTATTCCTCACCTACGTGTTATTTCGCGCGCCCGTCCGCTCGATAAAGCCCGCTTAGTGAATCTCCTACAGCAGCGCGGCGAGGTAGTAGCCGTAACAGGTGACGGCACTAATGATGCCCCTGCCCTAAAAGCTGCTCAAGTAGGACTTTCTATGGGCGATGGTACTTCTGTAGCCAAAGAAGCCAGTGATATCACTATCTTAGACAATTCATTCAGCAGTATAGGCAAAGCTGTAATGTGGGGACGCTCATTATACCTAAATATTCAGCGGTTTATCCTCTTCCAAATGACTATAAATGTGGCTGCTTGTATCATTGTGCTCTTCGGAGCGTTTTTAGGGGTACAATCGCCTCTAACGGTCACTCAGATGCTATGGGTAAACCTCATAATGGATACCTTTGCTGCCTTAGCCCTTGCTTCTCTACCTCCAAGCCAGCGTGTGATGAACGACCCTCCGCGTGAGCGTAAAGCTAACATTATCACTAAAGAAATGGCACGTGGTATTTTCGGAGTTGGCGGACTGTTTGTATTGCTGCTCTTCGGATTTATACAATACTTTAAGAATGAAGATATCACAAGCCTTACTCAGTTCAGTATTACTGATTATTTTGCTAATTTCTTCCACTTCGGAAGTTTTGAAAACGGATTATCAGCTTATGAGCTCTCGCTTTTCTTTTCTATCTTTGTAATGCTTCAATTCTGGAATATGTTCAACGCCAAAGCCTATCGCACCGGCAGGAGCGCCTTTGCCGAAATAGGAAAGAGTCAAGGTTTTATAATGATAGCAGCAGCTATTATCATTGGTCAGGTAGTGATTACCTCCTTTGGCGGAGCGATGTTTAGTGTTACCCCTTTGCTCCTAACTGATTGGTGCTTAATTATCGCAGCCACTAGCTTAGTGCTATGGATAGGCGAATTACTTAGGTTGATAAAGAGATAAACAAAAATGATTTAATAAAGAAAAAAGAGCGTTTTTACACGCTCTTTTTTTTATTTATAGTATGAAATCTGTATTGATGAAGTTAGAAGCCCCTGTACGCAGCAGATTCTCTACTATACGGTCGTTATACTCATTGTTTTGGAATGACACAAAGGTACGAATAGAGAAAGAGCGCAAGGCATCGTGTACGCTCAGGGTTCCTACTGCTGAGTCTTTACGTCCTGTGAAAGGGAATACATCAGGCCCTCTTTGGCATAGACTATTAAGATTTACCCTACAGAGCATATTCACTAACATATCAATAAGAGGCGAGAGTTCTTGAGGGTCTTCTCCAAACAGACTTATCTGTTGCCCATACTTTGACTCTGATATTTCATCGATAATCTCATTGATATTAGAAAAAGGTTTAACAGGCACTAACGGGCCAAACTGCTCTTCGTTGTACACTCGCATCTCTTTCGATACAGGATAGAGTACCGCAGGGAATATAAAGTTATCCGTGCGCTCACCACCTTTCTTGTTTTGTATAGTAGCTCCTTTAGCAAGAGCATCGTCTATAAGCTCCTGTATAAAGGCAGGTTTTTCTACCTCAGGTAGCGGCGTAAGCGCCACTTTTTCGTCCCAAGGATTGCCAAACTTAAGAGCATCTACCTTTTCAGCAAAACGCTTAATAAACTCATCTTTTATCTTAGCGTGTACGTAGAGTATTTTCAAAGCTGTACAACGCTGTCCGTTGAAAGAGAGAGCTCCTTTTACGCATTCATTTACTGCCAAATCTAAGTTAGCATCAGGTAATATAACACCAGGGTTCTTAGCTTCCAACCCAAATACAAGGCGCAGACGGTTTTTGTTAGGGTGTTGGTCTTGTAGGGCAATAGCGGTTTTGCTGTTGCCTATTAGTGCCAATACATCTACCTTGCCACTCTGCATAATAGGGGGCGCTACTGAGCGTCCACGACCGTAGAGAATGTTTATCACACCACGAGGGAAAGAGTTTTGAAAGGCTTCCAAAAGCGGTGTAAATAGTAGTACTCCGTGCTTAGCAGGCTTAAAGATAACCGCATTCCCCATAATAAGGGCAGGAATGATAAGCGCAAAAGTCTCATTAAGCGGATAGTTATAAGGGCCTAAGCAAAGTACCACCCCTAAAGGGCCTCTTCTAATAAGGGCATACACCCCATCGCGCTGCACGAATTTAGAGGACTGGTTGTCAAGCTCTTTATAAGCATTGATAGTATCATAGATATACTCTACTGTACGGTCAAACTCTTTGCGCGAGTCATCAAGGCTTTTGCCTATCTCCCACATCATTAGTTTTACCACCTCATCGCGTTGCTTTTCCATTTGCTTTACGAATTTAAGCATAACCGCAATACGGTCTTTTACTTTCATCGTAGGCCAAAGTCCCTTGCCTTTGTTATAGGCATCGGCTGCCGAATGAAGCGCTTCCAATGCTTCTTGTTCACCTAAAGCAGGCACACTACCCAAGAGGGTAGGCGCATAGGCTTCAGTAGACGAAATAGTGGAGTAAATGTTAGCAAACTCTCCTTCCCACTTCCTTAGTTCGCCATTTATTAAATACGTTTCTTGCCTATAAGGCTTTACTTGAAATTGTTCTGGAATATTCATTTTTATTAATTTATTTGATTTTACCAATTGGCTAATTGGCAAATCAGCTAATTGTTATACTCTTCCTTTCAGAGCGTTAAACACCCACGCAATGGCAAAAAAGCCAATACCTACCGTGCCAAAGCCCCAACCTGCTATTTCGTTGTATTTGAAAGCAGCAAGTCCTATAAGAATAAAGCCAATCACTACCATTAATAGGGCAGCCCAGCCTAATACTGTATTTTTGTTCATAGTTATTTCTTTCTTTTATTCTGTTGGTTATACAAAATCAATTTTCTGAATTAATTCTCACTCGTTGCAAAAAAGCCTCTTTGTTAGCATCGGCTATCGTTATGCGTTGGTTGCCGAATACTATCTGACTACGTTCTACCACTTGCACCTTGTCTAAGGCGACTATAAATGAGCGATGCACACGCATAAACCGCTCTGCGGGCAGCTGCTCTTCTAATTTCTTCAAACTCAGTAGGGTCACCAAGGGCTGTGGTTGCGTAGTAAGGTATATCTTTACGTAGTCTTTAAGACCTTCTATATAAAGAATATCACTATAAGGCACTTTTATTTGCTTATAATCAGCTTTTACAAACATATAATCCTGCGTAGCCGTCTTTTCCGTAGGCGCAGAAGCCAATAACATTGCCTTTTCTGCCGTTTCTAAAAACTCTAGATAATTAAAAGGCTTCAGCAAATAGCCTATGGCATTCACTTTATACCCCTCTATAGCATATTGGTCAAAGGCAGTGGTAAAGATAATACGCGTGTGAGGGGGCAGTTTTTTAGAGAGCTCCAGCCCTGTTAGTTCGGGCATCTGTATGTCCATATATATCAGTTCTGCATCGCCACCTTCATAGAAGTATTGCAATACATCTATTGCGTTAGTATATTTACCCACCAACTCCAAAAAAGGAGTTTTTAGCACATAGCTTTCTAATAGCTGTAGTGCCATTGGTTCATCATCTACTATGATACAACTGATTGCCATCGGTTATGCGTGTTTTTTAAGATCAAAATTTAGTAGAAGCTCCTCCTCCACCCGAGCTGCCTCCGCCATAAGAGCCTCTGCTGCTTGAGCTGCTGCCTCCGTATGATCTACTATACGAACTACTACTTCTGCTGTACGAACTACTGCTGCCATACGAGTCGTCCTTTCTGCTTGATTTGCTACCTGTTTGTGAACTAGAATGTACAGTCTTTTTTATGCTCTCTTTGTGTACTTTCCCACACTTGCTACAGGTGAAAAAGTAGTTTGTCACACTTTCATCATCTTGTGTGCTTACCTGCTGAGAGTTTTTCTCTCCACAATTGTCGCATACTATAGCAGAAAGTTGTCGCCTTCTAAGTCTTTTTACCATTAGAAAATAAATGATACCTACTGGTAGGCACGGAAACAAAATGGTAAACAAACAGCCACAGCCCCACATCGAATTGTTTTCTTTTAGCTGTACATATTTTTGATAATCAGAAAGGTTAGGGTCATCTACTATCTTTTTAAGGGGCTTATACCCCAATAAGTAAGTAAGAAAACCTATTATTGAGAGTAAAAATAGCATTACTTTTGTCATAAAGCTATCCTCTTCATCCTTTTTGCGGATATAGTCATTCGCAAATTCTGATTTCCCTCTAATGATTTTGTTTATTTCAACAGCGCCTATAAGCAGTCCGCTGCCATAATTCCCTTTTTTCATCTCCGGAATCATCAGTTCTGTCTGTATATGCTTACAGAGTCCGTCGGGTAAGTACTCTTCTAACCCGTAGCCTACCTCAAAAGTAATTTCGCGTTGCTCTGGCTCAGTGAGCAGCAATACAAGTACCCCATTGTCTGTTCCTTTTTCGCCTAATTTCCAGTAGTTAAACAACTGATTGGCAAAATCGCGGGCATCGTCGTACTTATCAAGGTCTATAGCAGGTAGTATAACTATTGCCATTTGGCTAGTAGTACTATCGCGCAACTGCCTGCTGATAGCATTCAGACTATCACGCTCTTGCACGCTGAGTATCCCTTGAGGGTCGGTAACATACTGAGCAGCATTCTCTAACTGTACGTTAGGCACCTGCTCTATGGTATAGAATTTTTGAGGTGCTCGGGTAGCTTCAGCAGTAGGAGTGTTTTGTCCCATAGCCCAAAAAGGGAGCAAGCTCCCCAAAAGAAGTGCTAAAACAAACCGTTTCATAAAAGTAAAATTTTAAAAGGAATGGTTTAGAACTCAAAGTCAGGTGCTTTGTTACCTCCTGCTTCAGCTTGGTAATAAGCTACCTCTGTAAATCCTAAGAGATTAGCAACAATGTTCTTAGGAAAACTCAGTATAGTAGTGTTAAACACTTTAGCCGTATCGTTATAGCGTTTGCGCTCTACCGATATACGGTTCTCGCAGCCCGAAATTTTGGTCTGTAGCATTGCAAAGTTCTCATTAGCTTTCAGGTCTGGATAGGCTTCAGTTATCATCATTAAGCGCCCTAAGGCTTGTGATAACTCTCCTTGTGCTTGTGTTAGTTTTGCCATTGATTCAGCATCTAACTTGTCGGGGTCTACCGTTATTTGGGTAGCTTTCGCACGTGCTTGTGTTACTTTCTCAAGGGTCTCACTTTCGTGCTTAGCATAACCTTTTACCGTTTTCACTAACGAAAGTATCAAATCGGTACGCCGCTGTAGCTGCACTTCTATCTGTGCCCATTTAGCCTTTACCTCTTGCCTTTGTGCCACCAGTCCGTTGTAAGTACTGATGAGATAGAAGCCCAGAGCGACTGCTATCGCAATGTAAATCCATTTCTTGTTTTTCATAGTTCAATCTTTTATAATTTCTAATGCAAAATTAAGAAAAGAAAACAAGAGTGCAAGTTTTTTTTGTTAAAAACATAAAGGCTGTACAGCGAATACTTGTACAGCCTTTATTATTTAGGTATTTTTATACTACAGTTTTTTCTTCACTGCCACCTCTTGGTAGGCTTCTATTACATCACCTTCGTGAATATCGTTGTAGTTCTTAATTTGCAATCCGCAGTCGTAACCTTTGCTCACTTCCTTCACATCGTCTTTGAAGCGTTTAAGCGAAGATAACTCTCCGGTGTAAATCACTACGTTATCGCGTATAAGTCTGATTTTAGAATTGCGATATATCTTACCATCAGTCACCATACAGCCGGCTATCGTTCCTACTTTCGATATTTTGAAGAGCTCGCGTATTTCCACTGTACCGGTTACTTCTTCCTTAAATACAGGCGATAACATACCCTCCATAGCGTCTTTAAGGTCGTTGATAGCATCGTAGATAATTGAGTAAGTACGTATATCTATCGATTCTTTTTCTGCCAAAGCACGAGCGTTTGTCATCGGACGTACGTTAAAGCCTATGATGATAGCATCCGAAGCCGAAGCCAAGAGCACATCCGATTCGGTGATAGCACCCACTCCCTTGTGTATAATCGAGATTTGTATCTCTTCGGTAGAGAGTTTTTGGAAGGAATCGGTAAGAGCTTCTACCGAACCATCTACGTCCCCTTTCAAAATGATGTTCAGCTGCTTAAAGTCACCAAGAGCTATACGTCTACCTATCTCATCTAAGGTGATGTGGCGTTGAGTGCGTACTGACTGTTCGCGCTGTAGTTGCGCGCGTTTAGCCACTATCTGTTTAGCTTCTTTTTCGTCTTCAAACACATAGAATTTATCACCCGCCTGCGGAGCGCCATCTAAGCCCAAAATAGTGATAGGGGTAGAAGGCCCTGCTTCTTTCACTTTCTTGCCGCGCTCATCGTGCATAGCGCGTATTTTGCCCGAGTTAGTACCCGCCAACACATAATCCCCTACGTGCAGCGTACCGTTTTCTACCAGTACGGTCGATACATACCCGCGTCCTTTGTCAAGAGCCGCTTCCACTACGGTACCGATAGCCGCCTTATTAGGGTTAGCTTTCAGTTCAAGTACCTCAGCTTCTAAAAGCACTTTTTCTAACAATTCTTGTACGCCAATACCCTTCTTAGCCGAAATGTCTTGCGATTGTATCTTACCGCCCCACTCTTCTACTAAAAGGTTCATACCCGCCAAGCGTTCTTTTATCTTGTCAGGGTTAGCGTTAGGTTTATCAATTTTGTTGATAGCAAAGATGATAGGCACACCCGCTGCCTGTGCGTGGCTGATAGCCTCTTTAGTTTGCGGCATCACATCATCATCGGCAGCTACCACTATAATAGCAATATCGGTAACCTTAGTACCACGAGCACGCATCGCCGTAAAGGCTTCGTGTCCTGGGGTATCGAGGAAAGTGATGCGTTCACCGCTCTCAAGTCTCACCCCATAAGCACCAATGTGCTGAGTGATACCTCCACTTTCGCCAGCTATCACATTTTCTTTTCGTATATAGTCCAATAGCGAGGTCTTACCGTGGTCTACGTGTCCCATTACCGTTACGATAGGCGCACGAGGTACCAAATCCTCTGGCTTATCTTCTTCTATATGTATAGCCTCTTCAATATTGGCAGTAGCAAATTCTACTTCGAAACCAAACTCGTCAGCCACTATGCTAAGCGTTTCAGCATCAAGGCGTTGGTTCATCGTCACCATAATACCAAGCGTCATACAAGCCCCGATAACCCTGTTGATAGGCACATCCATCATCGTAGCCAGCTCATTAACGGTCACGAATTCCGTTAGCTTCAAGATTTTCTCTTGTTGTTCTTGTTCTGCGAGTTCTTGTTCTGCCTTTTGGCGGTGAGTTTCTCGTTTTTCTTTGCGGTATTTAGCCCCTTTCGATTTGGTAGTCTTGCCTTGTAGGCGTTCGAGGGTTTCGCGTACTTGCTTTTGTACCTCTTCTTCGGTAGGCTCTATTTTAGCGAATATTTTAGCTTTTTTCTCTTTCTTAGCGCTCTCGCCTTTGCCCGCTGCGGCAGCATTAGGCTCATCTTTGCGTATGCGCTTGCGCTTGCGTTTTTCGCTGTCGTTAGCAGCATTAGCAACAGTAGTTGTCTGAGCGTCTTTTTCCTTATCCTTACCTCTACTTCTCTTCTTCTTTTTCTTCTTTTTCTCAAACTGACTAAGGTCAATCTTCTCACCCACTACCTTCGGACCTGTAAGTTTTTGGTACTGAGTTTCAATGATTCCTATAGGAGCTTCGGGGGTGTATTCTTCTTTGTGCTTAAGAGCGTTTTCCTTTTTCTTAGGAGGGGCAACTGACTGAATGAGCGGGTTCTGATACACAGTTTTATTTTTCTGAGCAGCCTGATTGCGGTCTTTTTCCTTATCTTTTTTCTTGTCCTTTTCTTTACCCTCTTTGTGGCCTTTTTTAGCAGACGAATCAGAGGTTGGCACTTCTTCTTTTTTAGCAGGAGCAGCAGCCGTAGGGGCATCAGTAGCCGTAGGGGTTACTGTTTCAGCAGGAGTAGGTGCCGGTGCAGCCACCGCTGGTTTCTCAGCAGCACTTTTACCTCCGTCTAAGTCTATTTTGCCCACAGGCTTCAGACCCGCTAAGTGTCCTTTGGCTTTAATAACCTCTTGTTCTTGCTGACGGCGTTTCTCTTGGTTCTCCTTCTCTTGCTCCATACGTATTGCCTCACGCTCTTTCCGTTTGTCTTCTACTATTTCTTTAGAAACGGCGCGCTTACTCTTATCTGCACTAAATTTGTTTAAAAGGAATTGATACGCCTCTTCTGAAATCTTAGTGTTAGGACTGGCATCAATCTCAATATTCTTATGCTTCTTGAGTTCTTCTGCTGCCGTACTCAAAGAGATGTTCACATCCTTCAAAACCTTGCTTATTCTTATTGTTTTTCCCTCGCTCATATATTTTTTTTAATAATTATCAATGATCAATTGCTAATCGTCAATTGTTTTCGCCCCCTCGTGTGAGACTTCAAAATAGGCACTGCCCATCTCGCAATATTATTCAAATTCTTCAGCCAATACACGTTGTATTTCCTTTACAGTTTCCTCTTCAAGGTCAGTACGTGTCATTAGCTCTTCAGGGGTAAGCTCCAATACACTCTTAGCAGTATCAAGCCCTGCATTGTGCAATTGCTCTATTATCCACCCCTCTATCTCATCGTCAAACTCAGTGAGTTCTATATCTTCATCGGTAATTCCTTCGCGATACACATCTATCTCATAGCCAGTTAGCTGACTTGCTAAGCGTATATTGTACCCCGACTTACCAATCGCTTTCGATACCTCTTCATTAGGTAGAAACACATCTGCGCGTTTCTCTTCTTCATTAATAGTTACCGAAGTCACGTGTGCAGGAGCTAAAGCACGAGTAATAAGCAGCGAAACGTTGTTCGTAAACGGAATCACATCTATATTCTCATTGCCCAACTCGCGTACAATACCGTGTATACGAGCCCCACGTACCCCTACGCAAGCCCCTACAGCATCTATGCGCTCGTCAAACGAATCAACCGCCACTTTAGCCTTTTCACCAGGTATACGCACCACCTTATTCACCGTGATGATACCATCGGCAATCTCAGGAATTTCTTGCTCAAAAAGGCGTTGCAAGAAAATAGGCGAGGTACGCGACATAATAATAGTAGGCTTCGTACTCTTAAGCTCTACCGACTCAATAATACCGCGCACGTGTTCTCCTTTCTTAAAGAAATCCGAAGGGATTTGCTTTTCCTTAGGAAGAATAATCTCATTGCCCTCATCGTCTAATAAGATGATAGCTTTGTGTCTAATATGGTGAATTTCAGCCACTACTATCTGTCCGATAAGGTCTTTAAATCTACGGTAGATAGTCGTGCTGTCGTATTCGTGAATTTTAGAAATCAAGTTTTGGCGTAGTGCCAAGATAGCACGTCTACCAAGGTCATTAATTTTAATTTCTTCTGAAACATCTTCACCTACTTCAAAGTCAGGTTCTATTTTCCTAGCTACCGATAGCGCAATTTCTTGGTTGTCATTGGTCACAGCACCATCTTCTACCACTATGCGGTTTCTGAATATTTGTAGGTCGCCTTTATCGGGGTTAATAATGATGTCGAAATTATCGTCAGAGCCGTATTTCTTTTTTAGGGTATTGCGAAAAACCTCTTCCAAAATAGCCATAAGGGTTTCGCGGTTAATCAGTTTGTCATCTTTAAACTCCGAGAAAGATTCGATTAATTCAAGACTATTCATATACGTTCAATTAAAATTTAATGATTACTTTAGCTTCTTTTATATCTGATAAGGCAAAAGAATGTTCTTTTTTCACTGTTATTTTGCCTTTGCCTACAGGTTTAGGCTCACGTGTTTCAGTTTCAAGGGTTACCACTCCGTCTGTTTCACCTTTTAGCACCCCTTCTTGCACTTTGCCATCGGTAGTGGTTATCTGCACAGTTCTACCCACATTTTTAGCGTACTGACGAGGTAGCACAAAAGGTTCAGTAGCCCCAAACGAAGTTACTTCTAACGAAAAATCAGCTCCTTCAGCATCCAAAGGCGCTTCTACAGCTCTACTTAGGGCGATACAATCGTCAATTCCCACCCCGTTATCCCCGTCAATTACCACGGTGATAGCATTGTCAGCCGACACTTTCAGGTCAGTGAGAAACAGCGTCGGAGTAGCTTCTAAGGCTTTGTCTACTAAGGCTTTAACTTGGTCTTTAAAATTCATTTTCTATAAAAAGAGGGGACTCAAACGTCCCCTCCAACAGTTAAAATTCGGTGCAAAGATACGAAGTTTTTTTGAAATAACAAGAAAAAACAGAAAAAAGGTTGCTCACAACAGTAAGCAACCCTAATTTCTAATGTTAAAATTTTGCTAAAATCATTAGCATCCCTTACTTTTGCAACACCTTTGAAAGTCAAAGGTGCCTATGCAAAACGGGCAGGTGTTTTGTGATAAATAAAGAGGAAAGTATGAATTTAAAGATACGATTTAGATTCAAACCCGTTTTTATCTTAATACAGATTTCTAAAAAGAAATTCTTATTTAAAATCAGATATTAGCGGGCAGGCAGCGGGAGGTCGCAACTCCTTGCTGCCTTTCTCTTTTTATATCGCTGCAAAAGTACTACTTTTTTTTGAAACACACAAAACTTTTTATTTGAGATGTCTATTTAGCTACATACTAATTGACTTTGGGAAACGGGAGAACGCTCTACAATTCTTTTCATTAATTTGTTAAAGATAGT
>ERZ772766.422-NODE-422-length-25063-cov-7.429623_pt1 | contig 25063 bp, 19 predicted proteins | sample MGYA00511379_ERZ772766 | MGnify/ENA primary metagenome ERZ772766 (study PRJEB29015, sample SAMEA2737895) | human oral metagenome | biome: human oral; feature: human-associated habitat; material: dental | place: China | collected 2116 ...
ATAGCCTTATGCAGTGCATAAGGTGTGGTTTCAGTCTAAAAGAAGCCGATTTGCACGCGAAATGACAGCCCGACGGGCTCGGGGAATGGTTGACGGGCCCCGTTTGAGGGTGAGACAGGCCGGAGGAATGGAAAACGTGGGACGTTTGGGAGTGGGACGGGGTGAGGGAATGCCTGACGGGATGTGTTTGGGGGTGATCGAGGGTGGGGGAAGGATGGACGGGGGGCGTTTCGGATGGGCCGAGGGCGGGGAATGAGAGGCGTGGCAGGGGGCGGGAAGCGCTGATTTTGCGGGGCTTTCTGATTAGCCATACTTTTGTCTCACTTAAAAGAAAGGAAGAAACCACTGTGGCAAAATCCGTCGAAACCCCCTTGATGAAGCAGTATTTTGGCATTAAGGCCAAGCATCCAGAGGCCATTCTGCTCTTTCGCGTGGGCGACTTCTACGAAATGTATGGGCAGGACGCTGTCGATGGGGCTGAGACGCTCGGCATTGTGCTGACGAAGCGCTCTAACGGCGCGGCGCAGGATGTGCCAATGGCGGGTTTCCCTTATCACGCGCTCGATGCCTACCTGCCGAAGCTGGTGAAATCGGGCTGGCGGGTGGCGGTATGCGACCAGCTGGAGGATCCGAAAATGGCCAAGAAACTGGTCAAGCGAGGGATCACGGAGCTGGTCACCCCTGGCGTTTCGATGGATGACAATGTGCTGGAACGGAGGGAGAATAACTTTCTGGCTGCGGTGCATTTTGGGAGGTCCAAATGCGGGGTGGCTTTTCTGGATATTTCGACGGGCGAGTTCCTCACGGCCGAGGGCACGGTGGAGACGGTGGACAAGTGGCTGGCGGACTTTGCGCCTAAGGAGGTGCTGGTCTGCCACGGTCTGCGCGACCGCTTCGGATGCACCTTCGGGCCCGTGGGCAGTGTGTTCGAGATGGAGGATTGGGTTTTCATGCCCGACACGGCTCGCGATCGGCTCCAGCGCCACTTTGAGACGGTCGGGCTGAAAGGCTTCGGCGTCGAGGATCTGGAGGACGGCATCGTGGCCGCAGGCGCCATCCTCGTTTATTTGGATCGCACGAAGCATACGCAGGTGGGACACATCACGTCGCTCCTGCGCATCGAGGAGGAGGGTTACGTCAGGCTCGACAAATTCACCGTCCACAGCCTTGAGCTTGTGCGATCAATGAGCGATGGCGGCCGCTCCCTTCTGGAAACGATCGACGAGACCACCTCGCCCATGGGCGCACGACTGCTGAAGCGCTGGCTGCTCTTTCCACTCCGCGACGAGGCCGAGATCAGTCGCCGACAGGACGCCGTGGCCTTGCTTGCGGGCGAGGCCTTGCTGCGTGAGGCACTGATCGGGCAGCTGGCCGAAGTGGGCGACGTGGAGCGGATCATTTCCAAGGTGGCCGTGGGGCGGGTCTCGCCGCGTGAGGTGGTGCAGCTCAAGCGTGCCCTGGAAGCCATCGGACGGATACGCACGCGCTCGATGGCGTCGGATAACGCGGTGCTTCGAGCTTGGGGTGAGGCACTCGATCCCTGTTCGGAGATGAGCGAACGCATCGGACGCGAGTTGGTCAGTGAGCCACCCGTCACGATAGCCAAAGGAGGGCTTATCGCCGAGGGGGTAAGTCAGGAGCTTGACGAGCTGCGCCAGCTGGCCTATTCGGGCAAGGACTACCTGACGAAGGTGCAGCAGCGCGAAAGTGAGCGGACGGGCATCCCGAGCCTCAAGATCGCCTTCAACAACGTGTTCGGATACTACATCGAGGTCCGCAATGCACACAAAGACAAGGTGCCCACGGAGTGGATCCGCAAGCAGACCCTGGTCAATGCCGAGCGATACATCACGGAGGAGCTGAAGGAATACGAGGAGAAGATCCTCGGCGCCGAAGAGCGCATCGTGGCCTTGGAAGCGGAGCTGTTCAACCGACTGACGGCCGATCTGACGCACCTCGTCCGCCCCATCCAGCGTGACGCGCAAATCGTGGCCCAGCTGGACTGCGTCGTCTCCTTCGCCCGCACGGCCTCCAGCCAGCGTTATGTGCGGCCGGTGGTAGACGACTCCGATGTGATCGACATTCGAGGTGGCCGCCACCCCGTCATCGAGCGACAACTGCCCTCGGACGAGCCTTATGTGGCCAACGACGTCTATCTCGATCGTCGTGAACAGCAGATCCTCATCATCACCGGGCCAAACATGGCCGGTAAGTCGGCGCTGCTTCGCCAGACCGCCCTCATCGCCCTGCTGGCCCAGGTGGGCAGCTTCGTGCCCGCTGAGAGCGCACGTATCGGTTGGGTGGATAAGATCTTCACGCGTGTCGGAGCGTCGGACAACATCTCCGCAGGCGAATCCACCTTCATGGTCGAGATGAACGAGGCGGCGAACATCCTCAACAACCTCTCTGCGCGCAGTCTTGTGCTCTTCGATGAGTTAGGACGCGGCACGAGCACCTATGACGGCATCTCCATCGCCTGGGCCATCGTCGAGTATATCCATGAGCACCCGACGGCGTCGGCCCGCACGCTCTTTGCCACCCATTACCACGAGCTGAACGAGATGGCCCGCAGCTTTCCGCGTATCCGCAACTTCAACGTCTCGGTGCGGGAGTCGGGCAATCGGGTCATCTTCCTCCGCAAGCTCGTATCCGGGGGCAGTGAGCACAGCTTCGGTATCCACGTGGCGCGTATGGCGGGCATGCCGCGGAGCATCGTCGAGCGGTCGGGCGAGATCCTCGCTCGTCTGGAGCGAGGCGGGGCGCAAGCCAAGCCCGTAGTGGTCGATGTGCCCAAATCAGCGAAGGGCCAGGCCTATCAGCTGAGCTTTTTCCAGTTAGACGATCCGGTGCTCAGTCAGGTGCGCGACGAGATCTGCAACCTCGACCTAAACAATCTCACGCCGCTCGAAGCGTTGAATAAGCTGAGTGAGATCAAACGAATTATTCAAGTCAAATAGAGGGCGGAGAGGAAAGAATGATGCTACCGATGCGGTTCTTTCTGCTACTCCCTACTGAATCAAAACAGCTTCTAAGTATGATACGTGGCATGAAGTCGATCATCAAGTCCACCCGCGAGCTGCTGCTCCTTGTGGCGGCCAGTGCGGTGCTGCTCACCCTCGCCAACTCCTGTTCGGAGGTGAGGCACATGAGCGCCGAGGTGGCTTACCGGACAGAAGCCCAGCTGGGCGAAGGCGCCATCTGGCACCCCGATCGTGGCTCCCTCTTTTGGGTAGACATCGAGAAGCGCACGCTCTATGAGTTTATGCCGGAGAAGAAGAAATGCCGCTCGTGGCAGTTCGATCGGAAGGTGACGACCGTCGTTCCCGAGACGGATCACACCGTCATCGTGGCGCTTGAGAACAGCATCGTCCGCTTCGATCTAAACACTCAGCAGAAGCAAGAGATCACCCCCGTCGACACCAAGGGCGGTCGGCTGCGCTGCAACGACGGCAAATGCTCGCCTAACGGTTGGCTGTGGGTGGGCACGATGAGCATCGACGAAAAGTCGAACGACGCAACGCTCTATTGCGTCCGTCCCAGTGGGCGCATCGACGCCATGATTCGCGGCGTGACGATCTCCAACGGCATCGTCTGGTCGCGCAACAACAAGTACATCTATTATAACGATACGCCTACGGGTAAGATCCGCCGCTATCGCTACCACCAGCATTCGGGTGACATCATCAAGAACGGTATCGCTGTCGATATATCCGAGGGTACCGGACTGCCCGACGGTATGACCATCGACCGCAACGACAACCTCTGGGTGGCCCAGTGGGGCGGCTTTGGCGTCTATTGCTACAATGCCTACACCGGCGAGCTGATCGCCAAGGTGGAAGTGCCTGCCCCGAACGTCACCTCGTGTGCTTTTGGTGGCAAAAACATGGACATCCTCTACATCACCACGGCCCGCGAGGGCCTCACACCGGACGAGCTGGCGGCCTACCCCTTGAGTGGCTGCATTTTCTCGTGCAAACCGGGAGCCATAGGCGTATCCCCGAACTATTTTGGGCAAGAGAATAAGTAAGCAGAATGAAGATTACACGTAAAAAGAAGCCCACGTCGGCGGGCAAGCAAAGTCGACGAAACGACAGGGACACGCGAGGCAACAAGAAGAAAAAAGCCGCCCAGTCCGCCCATCACGGCAAGCGCATCCTCAAAAAAGACGCCCTCACACGGGCCATCTTGGATACGTTCCAGCTCAATCCTCGCACGATTTACAACTACAAACAGATCGCCAAGGCTATCGGCGTCGAAGCACAGGTGCAGAAGCTACAAACGGCCGAAATACTGCGCAGTTTGGCGGACGATGATGTGCTCACGGAGACCGAACCTGGGCGTTATCGCTTGAATCGTATTGGCGAGTCAGTTACCGGAATCTTTCGGCGCCGTAGCAACGGCCGACATGCCTTTATTCCGGACACTCCTGCTACGGACAATGCGGACGGTGATGTCCCGACGCCAGAACCTATCTATGTGGATGATCGCCATACGGCCCACGCGCTCGATGGCGATCGTGTGCGTGTGCAGCTCTTCAAACGTCGTCGGGGCGAGCCTGAGGCAGAGGTGATGGAGGTCTTAGAGCGTGCGCCACACACCTATGTGGGTCGGCTGGAGGTCTCCAAGAACTACGCCTTCCTTGTGACCGAAGATCGCACGCTCTCCAACGACATCTTTATCCCCAAAGCAGCGCTTCAGGGCGGTCGCACGGGCGATAAAGCGATCGTGCGTATCACCGAGTGGCCCGAACACGCGTCGAATCCGACGGGCGAAGTCGTCGAGGTGCTCGGTCGCGCGGGGGATAACGACACGGAAATGCACGCCATCTTGGCCGAGTACGGTTTACCCACGCGTTATCCGGAAAATGTCGAGAAAGCTGCGCGGCGCATCCCACGTGAGATTACGGCGGAGGATATCGCCGAGCGTGAGGACTTCCGCGAGGTGACAACCTTCACAATCGACCCCAAAGACGCCAAAGACTTTGATGATGCACTCTCGATCCGTCGCCTGACGGACGGCCGCTGGGAGGTGGGCGTCCATATTGCCGACGTGACGCACTATGTGAAGCCGGGCAGCATCATCGACAAGGAAGCCTACGAGCGCGCAACCTCCGTCTATCTTGTCGACCGAACGATTCCTATGCTGCCGGAATGTTTGTCAAACGACCTCTGCTCGTTGAGGCCGGATGAGGAGAAGCTGACCTTTTCCGTCGTCTTTGAGATGAACGAGGAGGCCGACATCCTCGCCTCACGCATCGTGCGGACGGTGATTCGTAGTGACCGCCGTTTCACGTACGACGAGGCACAGGAGGCGATAGAGACCGGCAGCGGAGATTTCTGCGAAGAGATCAACACGCTGAACCGTTTGGCTAAAAAACTCCGCGAGCGACGGTTCGCGCAGGGTGCCATCGACTTTGATCGCTACGAGGTGAAGTTCGAGATCGACGACAAGGGTCGTCCCTTGAGCGTGTATTTCAAGGAGTCGAAGGACGCCAACAAATTGATCGAGGAGTTTATGCTCATCGCGAATCGTACGGTGGCGGAATCCGTCGGAAAACGTTCGGGCAGTCGGGGGGCGAAAAAAACGTTCGTCTACCGCATTCATGAGCAACCCGACGCAGAAAAAATGGAGACGTTCGCCACGTTTGTCCGACGGTTTGGATATAAACTGAAGACGGACGGCAGTAAAAACGAAATCACCCGCAGTATCAATCGCCTGTTAGACGATGCCAAGGGTCGGCCGGAGGAAAATCTGATCGAAACATTGGCCGTACGATCCATGCAGAAGGCCCGCTACTCGACGGAAAACATCGGGCACTATGGCTTGGCCTTTGCCTACTATTCGCATTTCACCTCGCCCATCCGCCGCTATCCTGATATGATGGCGCACAGGCTCTTGGTGCGTTACGCGAACGGTGGTCGGAGCGTTCCTAAGGACGCGTGTGAAGAAGAGTGCGATCATTGCTCGCAAATGGAACAGTTGGCGGCCAACGCGGAACGTGCTTCGATCAAATACAAGCAGGTGGAGTTTATGAGCGACAAAATCGGGCAGGTTTTTGATGGCGTGATATCTGGCGTCACCGAATGGGGACTGTATGTGGAGTTGAACGACAATAAATGCGAAGGTCTTGTGCCCATGCGAGACTTGGACGATGATTTTTATGACTTTGATGAAGCCAATTATGCCCTGGTCGGTCGTCGTCGACACCGTACTTATCGTTTAGGAGACCCGATCACCATCACAGTAGAGCATGCCAACCTGGAACGTAAGCAGCTCGATTTCCGGCTGGCGTAACCGCCCGAAAAAACAGGTTCCGCCAACCTACGCGTAACATTTTTCGATACGTACCGAATAAATACGTGACTCCCCGAATTATTTTGAGACACATACGGGGAATATGCACGTTCGCATAACAAAAAACCAAGCCCCGATTCCTTGCTTGCGAAGGGACCGGGGCTTTTTCTTGGGGTGAAAACGTTTCCTGCGGATCGGCATCCATCTTTATTTGTAACAGATAAGCCCTGTGCACATTGGCAGAGATGAACACGGGGCTTATTTTATTCACTTACAAAGTGAAGCCACTGATCTGGAATGAAGGAGCATATATTTGCAGATGAAATGAATGCGAAATAATCATGGGCACCATAGAATTAAAAGAGACGACCTCTATCCGTATCAATAAATCCTTATTGGACAGAATGAGAGCGAAGGCAAAGGCTGGCAATCGTACGTTTAGCAATCTTGTGGAGACACTCCTGTACGAATTTGATGATGCAGAGGATGACAGCTTGATCTCCGAAAAAGAATATTTCGATCGGATAGATGCCGCGAAGAAAAGTATTGAGGAGGGACGATTTGTGGAAGTTCGCAGCAAAGAAGAACTTCATCAATACTTAGACAGTTTGTGATGTACAGACTTCGAATTTCAGAAGAAGCCGATCATGACCTATCACGGCTGAAAAAGCATGAGCCACAAGCGTTCAAAAAAGCTTTACAGCTACTTGAAGAGCTCGCAGAACATCCCCAAACAGGAACTGGCCATCCAGAACTGCTAAAGGGAGACAGGCCCGGACAATGGTCTCGTAGAATAAATAAGAAGCATAGGCTTGTTTACGAAATACAAGAAGAAATAGTGCTTGTTCTTGTCCTTCGTGCATATGGGCATTATGATGATAAATGAAAGGTAGAATAGATATCCAACCTTCCCCACAAAAACATACGGTCAAAAACGTTTCCCGCCGACTCTTTTCAGAAAAAACCAAGCCCCGATTCCTTTCATGCGAAGAGACCGGGGCTTTTTATTGAGGTGAAAACGTTTCCCGCGGATCGGCATAGATTTTTCATGTACCCAGGTAGGGGCGTATCGAATACGCCCGCCAAACGCCCCGAGGCGGGGCGAATACATGTGAATCGGCATATATTCTGCATGCGTATAAAAATGAATGGTGATAAATGACATGACCTTCGTTTCCTTCCGGAAACGTCTGGTGGGCGTATGCGATACGCCCTTACACGGGTACACGAATACTATGCGCCTTTGCATGGCCTTCGTTTCCTGCCGAAAACGCCTGATGGGCGTATGCGATACGCCCCTACCCGGGTACACGAATACTATGCGCCTTTTCATGGCCTTCGTTTCCGGCAGGAAACGTCTGGCGGGCGTATTCTTTTGCGCCCTACCCTACCGGCAGGAGGAAATGTAAATTCTCACAGATTCATACAGCGGGTAGACGAGGGATGTGCACGTTTGCATAAGAAAAAACCAAGCCCCGATTCCTTGCATGCGAAGGGATCGGGGCTTTTCTATGATCAAAAAACGGCTGATACTTATTTGCCGAAGATGTGCATGAAGGAGAGATTGCCTACTGTGCTCAGCGAGAGGCCTGCCTTGCCCGTAGCTGGGTTATATGTAAAGAGGCCTGCCTGTTTTTCGCCGAAGGCACCGAGGAGTACCAAATTGCCTTGGGTCTCAATCGCTGTACTATGGCCATCCGTCATCGGAACTCCCTCAATTTGTTTGATCGTTTTGGCCTTGAGATCCATGATTACGGCCATTGCGCTCTTAGACGTGTATGGATTCGTTCCGTTCAGCTCCAGAATGGCCACGAAAGCCACTACTTTACCATTGCCCAGGTATTTACAGTTCAGAATCGCGGATGATTTGTATTCCGAGCCTTCAATCGCGACGCCAGAAATCTCCCACGTACGCGACGCGTCAAATTCATCCTTGCCAGCAGGGATGCAGACAAACCCATTCTCCCGATATTTCGGGTTATAACCGAAGTAGCCAGCGCACGCGATATAAATATCGCCCTGTTCGTCGGTAAAGATCATGTCCTTATACAACGGTCTGGTCGGGAAGGCGATCTTTTTGCTGTTCTCGGTGATCACTTTCAGCACTTTGTCGGTCTTCGGGTCGATCACAGCCACTTCCACCTGCCTACGCTCTTCGTACGGCATGTAATTACTGCCGATTTGGTTCAGAGTAAGGAAGTACCGATCGCCACGAAGAATGCCCAGACTGGGCTCGGGGCTTGCGTCTTTGTACGCATATTGCTTCAGGTCGATCTCGCCTGTTTTCTGTAGCGTGGTCGGATTCATCACCCAAACGTTACCCAAGGAATAGTTCGGCATATACATTTTGTCGGCAGAGACCTTCTGGACATTGTACGGCGTAGCTCCAGCGGGCACATCGATGGTCTTGAGGTTTCCCATCGTCTGTGTTTTCGGGTCATACGTGTAGCGGCGGACCTTAAACTCTGCATCTTTTCCCATACCGGTGGGCATGACAAAGATGTAGTTGTCAATCACGGAGATCATGCCAGCAAAAGCAATCTGAATGCCCTTCGAATTGTCGATGGAGCCACTGAGACTGTTTGTCAGCTGCAAATACGACGAGCCGCTCATACCGTCGGCATTCTTCACGGTCGTCTCTAAGAGGTACTGGCCTTTGCCGCCAGGCACCACGGTCTTCGTCGTGTCCGGTTTGGGTTGGGGCTTGGGTTCCGGGGGAGTGTCTTTTCCACATCCGGTGGTCATCACAAGGGCAACGAGGCATGCTGCCCACATCATTTTCTTGTTCATCATCTCAATACGTTTTGTCGGTTAAAAAATAGGAGTTATGGGCTTTCGCCCGAAAAAAATTCGATTAAAAAATGGGGTTCTCAGCTTGGGCATGAAGAAAGACGACTTGAGGAAAGAGGTCCTGCCTTTTAGCTCAAAGAAAAAAACATCGCGAGAAGGGACGGTGAGGCGTTGCAAGACGCTGCATCGGGCGGAAAAAAGGTTCACGAACGTATGCAGCTGTCTGTCTTTTGCTCTAAATAGGTTCCTGCCGGATCGCTTCAGGCCATCGGGCCTCGATTCTCCTGCCGGTAGGCTGTAGGGGCGTATTGCATACGCCCTCAGACGGGCCCGCAGGGATCGCACGACAGATGCTCGGAGGATGGTTCGTCCCATGCTGGGACGTTTGTGGGGCGTATGCAATACGCCCCTACAGCCACCGGATTGCAAGACCGTAACTACCAAGGAAAAAGCTCCCGAAATGTTTTACTTGAACACATACCGCACCTTGACGCCGAAGCTGCGACCTGGCAGGGGGCGATTAAATTCGCTGAGGACGCGCGCGTCGGTCAGATTCTTGATCTTGGCCGAGAGAAAAAGGCTGTTGTTGAAAAAGCTATGCTCCAAACCAAGGTCGACGGTTGTGCTGCGGGGTATCCGCCGTTGATCTGCCGCCATTTCGAAGTCGTAGAGATATTCCTCCACAAAAGATAGATCGCCGAAAAGACGCGTGTTCTGTCCGCGACCGCCAAAAAGGTTCTCTTTATGGAATTCCAATCCTGCATTGCCCATTAAATAGGGAATGTTGGGCATGCGCAGACCCTTCGTAGGATTAGGTAGCGAACTTCCTTCATCATGCTCACGTACATCACGAAGATCTTGGAACGTAGCGTTCGCATACCCATAGAGCCAAGGCGTTATGTCGGCTTTCACCTCTGCCTCGACACCCATCGTACGCATCTCGCCAAAATTTTGATACTGTGCGCCGAGGATTCCCTTCGTATAGCGGATCATATGTTGCAGATACATATAGAAGGCATTGACTTCGATCTGAAGATTACTTGCTGTCCGACCTGTCAGGTCGTACAAGAAGCCCACATTGAGGCTCGTGTTTCGCTCCGGCATTAGATTTTCGGCCGGTGAGACCGTGTAGCCATCGCCCAAGAGTTCCGTTTCCGAGGGGATACGCACGTCATACCCCGCGGACAATTTCGCCATCAAATCTGGCAGGATGCGGAACCGCAGGGCATCATTAACGCCCACAGCGCTCTTGTTGACGTCCACATCATGTACCTCACCGATGCCAAAAATGTCCGCCTGACGTGTCTTCATCGTGTATAGGTAGTAACGCACGGTCAGGGAGTTCAGCAGGCGGTCTTTCGGCGTGCGAAAATCGTACGTTAAGCCTGCCGACCAACTCCTCATGCGCGAATTGAAGACCGCTTCTCTTCCTATGCTCAATTCTCGCAGCGAATCTTTGGGGAAACCGTTTGCCAGGATAAAAAGTGAGTTGAAATTGAGCGAGTGCTGTTTATGCAGCAAGTATTCTAAGTTCAATTTGTGACTGATGGTAAACTTCTTATCCGAAGAATGCGACGCATAACGATTGCCCAATTCCCCGCCATAAATAGATGGCGAGGGATAGGCCCGTCCGTCCCAGTCGTACCATTGTTTGGCCGTATCCACGAGCCCGTAAGACGTAATGGCCGCTGCCAGATGCATATCGAAGTCCAAGCCAGGCGTCAGGAAGTTTTTTTTCTCCAATTTATTGGCCAGGGCAAAGAGCATGGAGTGCGTTTCCGCCTTACGGATATCCTTTTCAATGCCCTGTATCTCATGATTCGTCAAAGCGAAAGCCGGTTCAATCTCCACCTTGTCAAACCACCATTTGTAGGCCTTCAGGGAGCCGCCCAAGATCAATTTTCGGAATCCATCGTGGTCGCGGCGGATCTTCAGGCCGTCCACATAGGGCGAAAGCATGGTGTAGTTGTTGTCCGAGTACGTATATCCGCCGCCGATGCCGAATACGAGGCCCTGATTGCGCAAATTTCGCTTCAAAACGGTTTGCACTTTGTGCGTATTGAACGATTCCAGCGTGTAACTAAAGTCCGCGTAACGTGCCGGATACTCTTTCAGTACCAAATTGACGGCCCCGCCCATTGCCGAGCCTCCAAATTTGGCCGGAACGACACCCTTGTAAATCTCAATGCGATCAATCATGTCGATAGGGATATCGTTGATGTCGATAAAGTCCGAATTATCGTTCATGGGCGTCTCGTCGATAAAGAACCCGATCCTTTTTCCCTCCAAGCCGCGCACGGACAGTCTTGTAGCGCCTCCCACACCGCCAGACGAGCGCAATGTAACTCCGACCGTCTTCGACAAGATGTCTGCAATGCCTGCCACCGTTCCGCTCAACTGATTCATGGATATGACAGAGATAGGCATCGCTTGTTCGCGCAATTGTCGGGCCTCACTTTTGGCTGTTACCACTACTTCGCTGAGCGATTTCGACTCCGATTGCAGTTGTACCTTTATGCGGCGCACCTCCCCTTCGCGTAGCGTGACCCGTTCCGAATGGCTTTCGTAGCCCATGTAATCAAAACGGACCGTGTAAGTACCCGGGGGTAAATTTTGGATCGAAAAGTTGCCCTTGGCGTCTGTCACCTCTCCCGTTTTCAGTTGTTCGATAAAGGCGCTGGCTCCGATGAGCAGTTCGTTGTTCGCAGCGTCGGTCACGACGCCCGTAATGCGTGCCGTTTGCGCCGTGGACGTACTCCAGGCAATCGTCAGCAGGCACGCGAAAAGCATCCATAGGGTGTTTCTCTTCTTCATGTTCTTATGATACAATATAAAATACATTCTGCACTTAAACAAATACGGCCGCAAAAGTAGAACGTAGAGAATACTGTTCACAATCCCCAATAATGGGGATAATAAGGAGGAAATGCGAAAACGCATAACTAAAAACGAACAACGAAAAACACTCATGCGAATCTGCATGAACCATTCATGTCCCCGTGTAGGGGCGTATTGAATACGCCCCACAAACGTTTTCAGTAGAAAACGAATACCGTGTATTTGCATCATCCATTTTTGGATGTGTGCGAGATTCATGCGGTTTTACGCTATCCGTTCCCGATTAGGTAAAACGTTCATACAGAAACACCCAACAAAAAACATCCAACAAAAAACACTCATCCAGAAACCCCCAACGAAAAGCCCTCAACAAAAAACCCCCAACAAAAAACAATTGCGAGAAAACCCTCAACAAAAAACCCCCAACAAAAAACAATCATCCAGAAACCCCCAACAAAAAACATTCATGTCGATCCGCATGTCGTTCATTTTCGACAAAACGAACTCCATGAAAAATGCCGGGCACATACATAGGCGAACCTATGCTGCACCCGGCATAACTACCGATGATTCATCATTAAAAACGACGCTCTATTCTTCTGGCAGGGTAATATCTGGCCCGCTGCCTTGACTGCCTCCGGGTTGCTTGGGCTTCTCTCCTTCGCCTCCGGGAGTCTTGGGGTCTGGTTTCTTCGAATCTTTATCCTCAGGGAGATGGATGTCGGGTTTGCCGTCATCCTTTCCCGGCTTTTTGGGATTCGGTTCTTTCGGCTGCTTCGGATCTTTCGGCTTTTCGGGATCCTCGCCGTCTTTCTTCTTCTTCGATCCGATCACTTGCGTCTTGTTGCGATGGACCACCTTATTCATATGAATGATAAAGGGGGCCGTGTCGAGTGCGTCGTCAACCACCGCCAAGGCATTGACTACCTTGATGAGCCACTGGTAAGCCAAATCCGACTCATGACGAGCCGTGCGGAGTGAGCCAAGCGTTTGTGGCATGTTGTCGGAACGCTCGGTGAGCCACTTCTCGATTTTTTCGTTGGCCGCTTTCAACGAGTCGACATACGGCTTAACGCCCAGCGACGAAACGTCGGTCGCGTACGTTTTCTCGCAGTCTCCCACGAAGCTAATGATGGCCCCGGTCTCTCGCTCCAGCTGCATACGGGCGTCGAGACGATAGGCGGTCATCACCTTGAGGATCGTTGCGGCCGATCGAGCCTTGTCGGCTTCCGGATGGTCCGCAAAACCTTTCAATGTTTTGCGTAGGGCGTTCAGCATACGTCCCCTTTCCTGATCCGCTTTGTGGATGTCGACCGTAATGAGGCTTTTTTGCGACTTAGCGTAACAGTCGTCCTCTTTCTTGGTCGCCGCAGCGAGCAGATCGGCAGCCTTTTTGATCTTCGGGTGTGCCAAAAGGGCCGTTTCGGTGGCCATGCGGTCGCTCACGTTCTTCATAAACAAGAAGTGCGCACCGTTGGTCATCAGCGTACAGTTAATTGTGTCGATTTCGACAGGCGGTACAATCCCCGCCGACGGATTTTGAGGAGCAGAAGGTGTCTCTGGCATTGTAAACTCTGTTTATTTGTGATGTAATACATGTCCGTCATCTTTCAAGACAAAAGATTGTGACGCGGCAAAGATGGGAAGATTTTTCATACCTCCAACATGCATGCAAAATACTAAACAACACGCATGTTATTTATTTGCTTCATCAGAGCAACTAAGAGACATTTTTACGGCTTAATTGCTTCATCAGAGCAACTAAGAGACATTTTCTCGGCTTAATTGCTTCAATAGAGCAACTAAGAAACATTTTTACGGCTTAATTGCTTCAACAGAGCAACTAAATAACATTCCTGTCATTTAATATTTTCCGCCCAAGCCATCCCCCTGCAACTCCGCACAAGGCCCTCTCAAGCCCAAACAAGGACGTTGCATAAACGCAGGAGGGGTTTGTGGGGCTTAAAATGATGTATGCGGATCGGCGTATGCCTTCTATGTCTACGAAAAGGGTTGCTGCCGTTTGGCATGTATCTCGTTTGTCTACGAAAATTTATGGGGGCTTTGTTCTCTGATCCCTTATCTTCTTTTCTTTCCTTGATGAAAGAAAAGAAGGCAAAAGAAAATCAAGGCGATGATCGCCTTCTATTTTTCCGGATACTGGATCGGTGGAATGAATCGGTGTTTCCGTTTGGCATGTATCTCGTCTGTCTGCGAAAAGGGTTGCTGTCGTTTGGCGGGATACGTTTTTTCGGACGATGAGGGGGTATGTCTTTCTGCCTCTCCCTCTTTTTCGGGAGATAAAAAAAGAGGTGGACCCGTCGCGGGTGCACCTCTTATCATAATGCAATGAAACCAAATAAAGGCCTTGTCAAGGCCCGATCAAAACATATCCCATCTTACTGGGCGAATAAAAGACATATCGAAAGACTTTCTTATTCAAGATACTTTGTGATAGATCGCGGCAGGTAGAAGGTGTTGTTTTTGTCCACGTAGACAATCACGGTCGAAAGACGTATCTCGTCGTTTGCCTTCTTCCCTTTTCGGATGATGTTGGTGAAGGGCGTGATCGTCAGCTGTTGTTTTTTGCCCTTAACAACGAGCGTGGGATTGTCCTTCTCCGTTTTCGCCGGCAAGATAGTGTATTTGTAGCCTTTCAACAATTCGGTATGGGGCACAAAATACTCCTGGGTGAGTTCGTCGGGCTTCCCTAAGAGGCCTACGGCGGAGGCCATGTAGCGATGGAGGTCAATGTTCGTGTTGACGCCTATGGGGAGGGTTCCCTGGGGGTGATATGCGGCCAAAATAACGTCCTCGCCGGTGTGCCCGCCCGTAGTAAAGCCAAAACAGGTCTTGGAGGTAAGTAGCTTAGCTACAAATCCGTAGAGGGAATTACTGTAGAGGGCCGACAGAGACTCTTTTTCCGTGCGATCGGCCTCCGGGATGGGGCTGTTCTTATAATCTTTGCAGTTGTAAAGGGCCTGGAGCTCCTCGTCGGTCAACTCAAATCCGGCATTTTCTTTGAAGATCTTTTGCACCTCTGTCGATGGCGCGGCGTTGAGCTTGTTGACAAAGCCCTGGGCCGTATTTTTTACGCCAGTGACAAAGCTGAAGAGCTGATCCTTGGTCAATTTGTCGTAACCTTTACAGTCGCGGCGCCCCAGACTGAAACCACTGTTGCCATGATCGGGCACGACAACCACGAGCGTCTGTCCATCCTTCTTGGCAAAGTCAAGCGCCACGGCACAAGCCTTGTCAAAGGCCACATATTCGGTAAGCATACCCACGGGATCGTTGCCATGCGCCGCCCAGTCTACTTTACTTCCTTCAACCATCAAGAAAAAGCCATTTTCGTTTTTGGACAGTTTCTCGAGGGCCTTTCGTGTCATCTCTTCGAGGGCAGGCTGTTGGGCAGGATCGCGATCCAGGTCGTAATCCATCTCCTTCTTACCGAAGAGGGCCCACATTTTGCCATTGTTGTCAGCGCGCATACCGGCCAGATCGTCGCGATAGACGCTGTAACCCCGCGACCGAAGGTAAGCCTCGCCTTCTTTGTCCAAAAGAGAGACGCCACCACCCATCACAACGTCTACATCGTTATGGACAATCTGCGGCGCAATCCAATCATAGCGTTTTCGGCTGTAACTATGTGCGGAGCAGTCTGCAGGAGTGGCATGTGTGAACTCGCAAGTGACAACCAAACCGGTAGCCTTGTTTTGTACCAGCCGCATGGCCTCCAGCAGAGTGATCATAGGCTGATAAGCGCGCGAGGGATCTACGGGGAAAATGTCATTGCCCGGATCAGCCGGCGGGTAAGTGGCAATATAACCTGTACGGCTCGGATGTCCGGTCACATAACAGGAGGTTGTAGGTGCAGAATCGCCGATTGGGGCGTTGGAAGAGAAGGTCCGAACCGTACCACAGAGATACGGGTCGATGGCCAGGTGCTGCCGATTGGGATCTTTGTACCATTGGTACCAGCGAGCCGTGGACACGGTCGCAATAGACGTTCCATCGGGGATCAAGAGGATCAGGTTTTTGACCGGCTTCACATCGGCCGGATCAATCGCGCTCGCACGTCCGCACAGGGCCATCGCAACGAGCAAAAAGAGCGTAGATGTTGTCTTTTTCATCTGATTGAATGGATTATAGGATGAATAAATTAGGATTGGAGAAATCGTTTCGGTGTTCTTTTTTCCTGTAAAAGGGCAGGGGGATATTTGCTTCACGTTTTACCTTCCTGACGACTTTCCGGAGCTGTTTTTTTTCAGGATCTCCATCTCTGAAAAGCCGCAGGGGGCAATTCTTTTCACGTTTTACTTTCTCGGAAAACAGCAGGGGCGAAAAATGCTTCGCCCCTACCCTACTGGTGAATGTCTCGGGTCCTTTTTTGTATCACGATGGACACGTGCACCCGGACACGTTCCCTTTTTAGATGCTCATTTTCAGCGTTCCGCCTTACGTCAGCGAGATAATCTCCTCTTCAAAATGGGTGAGCTTTTCCGCACCCGTCTCTGTGATGAGAAAACTATTCTCGACACCTACCGCGCCCACCTCTGGGATCACAAATTTAGGCTCGAAGGCGATCACCATGCCCGGTTGCAGCGCATCTTTTGAGCGGGGAGTGAGCACGGGTGGCTCATTGATTTCCAAACCAATGCCGTGACCTACAAACTTGGCCTGTTGACGCGTACCCATGAAGCAGTCAGCCAGATTGGCCTTCTCTACCATGCCAACAGCCATGCTGTAGAGTTCGCTGCATGCCAATCCGGGTCGCATAACGACCTCGGCAGCCGCCATGATGTCTCTTGCCGTGCCATGCGCACGGTAGGCCTTTTCGCTGAGCCTTCCTACGGAGAAAACGCGCGTCATGTCAGAGATGTAGGCCGTATAATTGCCCGCCATATCGACCATGATGGCCGTCCCGTCCGTCAATTTCGTGCCATTAGCACCGATGGGACATATCGGCGTTTGTCCTGCGCCGCCAAGAGCGAAGTCGAAAGGTGACGCGGCCTCTGCATTCTCGCCAGCCAGAAGGCTGCCCATGAAGATGTTCATATTCGGCCCGTAAGTACGGAAGATGCCAATCGACCCGTGAAGCCTCATCCGCCTTTCGATCTCGACTTGAAGTTCCAGATCAGTCATTTCGGGGTGGAAACAGTCCGGGATTTCTGCATAGACCTCGGCATGACGCTGGGAAGAGAGCCGCAATTGCTCCACCTCCCAGGGTGTCTTAATCATACGCACGCGCCGCATGGCAGCGGAGACGTTTCCAGCCTTTTCGGGTTGGAACAAGTTGTAAAGGCGCATGTAATCGCTATACGAGAGTGTATCGGCTTCGAATAGGAGATGTTTGGGCCGTGATTGTCCCGGTGCATTGCTGAACCAGGCGAGCATGTCGTCCGGACGATGCACGCGAACCGCCTCGACCGGCAAATCGCAGTCAGCAGGACGCCTTACAAACGCAACCGGCGCGCCTTCCGTCGGCAAATAGAGCCAACCATTGAAGACGCGCCCGGTAAGGTAAAAGAGATGGACGTCCGAAGCGAAAAGGGCCCCGTCCGCCGCAGCGTCGGCCAGTGCACTTTGTACACGGCGGCGCCTCAGGAGAAGATCATCGAGAAAAGCATTCATTTCTTTCTACTTAGTTTGATGTGTTCACTTGTTAGGGGCTGCAGAGGTACATTTTTCGGCTTTTATTCGGTCGTTTCGCTGCCCGCATAGCTCGTTTGGGCCCGAAACATGGCCGTGCCATGTCTCGCGACCCCATCCTGCGGAAGAGTAGAGATCCTTCCGAATGGCGCCCATCAAGAAAAGCCTCGAAAGATTTCGATGTCCTTCTGCGGCTTCCCCTTTAATCTATCCTAAACAGCCATTCATTGGATGGCAAAGGTAGGACAATTTGTAAGGGACGAATTTGCATTCTGCACCTTACAAAAATGCAGATTGTAAAAAGACAAGAATCGTGCGTAACTCATTTTCTTCTATCTATTTGCTTCCTTTGATGTTTAAGAAAGGGTTTTATCTTTGCCGCCGTCCCCGTGCTAAATTCCATGAGGGAAATCATGGCCGAGGGATGATTGAAGTCATTCTTTTTTATCCACTTAAAAAATCGATAAAGTATGGAAGAAGTAAATGTTACGCCCGATCCGAACGATGTGCAGAGCAACAAAGTGATGGCCATCCTGGCCTATTTCGGAATTTTGTTCCTGGTCCCTCTCTTTGCTGCAAAAGAGTCGGCTTATGCACGCTATCACACCAACCAAGGGCTTATTTTGTTCCTGTTTGTATTCGTGTGCGGTATCTTGGGAGTCATTCCGAAGATTGGCTGGCTCATCACCACCGTCGGATACCTTGCTGGATTCGTATTTTTCATCATCGGTGTCATCAACGCAGCTGGTGGGAAGATGAAACCCCTGCCGCTGATTGGCAACTTCACGCTGATCAAGTAAGCAGCCATCCTGCGAAATTCGTCTGACGGATTTCTCCACACCAATCGCCAAAACGGGCGCCTCTTTCACGTATGAAGGGGGCGCCCGATGTTTTTACAAAAGCCCGTGAAGCTTTTTTCTAAGCCTAAAACGGACGTGTACTTATTCTTCGTCTAATCTGATCAACGCGAAACAGTCATGCGCCTATTCCTCGTCCAAATATCGACGCGTGAGGGGGCCAAACGCATCGATCCGACGGTCGCGCAGGAAAGGCCACCAGCGGCGCACATGTTCGCTACGCTGCAAATCGACCGAAATCACACGGATAGCCTCCGCATCGGTCGGTAATTCGGTCAAGATTTCCCCCTGCGGACCTGCGGCAAAGCTGTTTCCCCAGAATTGTATGCCGGCAGTATGTCCAGAGGGGTCTATTTCGTGACCGACACGGTTGACCGTAACGACGGGTAGGCCGTTCGCCACAGCATGGCCCCGCTGCACCGTCCGCCAGGCGTCGAGTTGCCGACTTTGCTCCTCCGGCCGATCGGAACGTTCCCAGCCAATAGCCGTGGGATAGATAAGCAGATCTGCACCACGAAGGGCCATCAGTCGAGCGGCCTCCGGGTACCACTGATCCCAGCAAACCAGCACGCCAAGACGCCCCACGGAGGTCGGTATGGGTCGGAAGTCGAGGTCGCCGGGCGTGAAGTAGAACTTCTCGTAGTACGCCGGATCGTCCGGGATGTGCATTTTGCGGTACCGCCCTGCTATCGTTCCGTCTTTTTCGATCACGACGGCCGTATTGTGGTAAATCCCCGGTGCACGACGCTCAAAGAGCGACAGCACGAGCACCACACCACACGCACGCGCTACCTCGCCAAAGTGCGCGGTCGAGGGTCCGGGGATCGATTCAGCCATGTCGAAGACGGCGGTGTCCTCCGTCTGACAGAAATAGAGGCCGTTGTGCAGCTCCTGAAGCACCACGAGCGAAGCCCCTTCGGCGGCACACGTCCGGATAGCGTCCGTAAGGCGGGCGATGTTGTCGGCCGTGTCGGCCGTGTTATGCTGTTGAATGAGTCCAATTTTCATCGTTCAAATAGGGATTAAAGGGGGGAATATTCGTCCGACTCCGCCTCATCGTCGTCGGTATAGACGTTGAGCACGCCCGCAGGATACTGCATGGTGGCGCAATGGATGGCACCGCCTTGCTGGATGAGTGGCAGGCAGTCCACACTGATGATTTCGCGGTCGGGGAAAGCTGTTTGGAGAACCTCACACGCCTGTTCGTCCAGCTCGTCGTTACCGTAGGCAGGCACCAGCACGGCACCGTTTAGGATGAGGAAGTTCGCATACGTGGCTGGCAACTGATAGCCGTCTTCGTCAAAGACCGGCTCAGCCATGGGCAGCGAAATGAGGCGGTAGGGCTTCCCCTCGGCCGTGCGTAGGGCGAGGAGTTCGCGCTCCATAGCCAGTAGCTCGTCGAAATGGCTGTCGTCCGGGTCGGTGCACTGTACATAGGCGATCGTTTCCGGGTCGCAGAAACGCGCCAGGGTGTCCACGTGGCCGTCCGTGTCGTCGCCTTCGAGGTATCCGTGCTCCAGAATAAGAAGACGGTCGGCACCGAGTAGGCCCTTTATGGCGCCCATGATATTGGCGTTTGACAGGCACTCGTTGCGGTTCTTAGAAAAGATGCAGCTGGCGGTGGTAAGCACTGTGCCACACCCATCAGACTCAATGCTGCCGCCCTCCAGCACGAAAGGAAGATTAAAGACTTCGATACCGGGTGCGAAGGCCTGGTCGCTTTCCATCTCGGAGACGATCTGGTTGTCGTAGTTGGCTGGATACTTCATCCCCCAGCCGTTAAAGATGAAATTGAGGACGGTGGGTTCGCCTTTGAACATGACACCTATGCCGCCATGATCGCGCGCCCAGGTGTCGTTGGTGCCCCTGACTTCACAGATATGAATGCGATCCTGGTCGAGGTCTTCGATGTAGGGATGGACGATATCTGCACTTGGGGTGACGATCATCACGGGCTCGAAGCGGATGATTTCGCGGACAATGCGGGCGTAGCATTGTGAGATCTCGTCGAGCATGGGCTCCCAGTCGGTGCCGCTGTGCGGCCACGTGAGCTGGATGCCGCTCTGAGGTTCCCATTCGGCGGGTAACACGATGTGAAGCGGCATTTTGTTTTCTGGGTCAGACGTCTGACCCTTGCTTGTTTCTTTCTGATTGTCCATTGGGTGTTGGGTTTTGCGACTCTGGTCGGATGCTGAACTCGCATCCGCAGTAGTTCTGGTTATAAAAATTGTATTCCTTGATCAGTGCGTTGCGGCGATCGCTGAGGCCACCCTTGCGCCAGTTCTGCGCCCAGAAGGTGAGCCCCGGATAGCGCGCTGCAGCCGCTTCACCGGCCGCGGTGATCTGCTCGAGGCTCTTCCAACGCGACGAGGCGAGGGTGGTGGTGAAGACAGGGAAGTCGTGTTCGTGTGCGTAGCGGGCCACGGTCTCGAGCCGCACCGCGAAGCACATCTGACAGCGGGCGCCGCGCTCCGGTTCGTGCTCCAAGCCACGGACGCGCTGGCGCCAAGCCGCGTGGTCATAGTCTGCATCGGTGAAGGGGACACCGAGGCGCAGGGCGTGGCGCTGGAGCTCGGCCTTGCGTTTGGTGTACTCCTCGAGGGGGAAGATGTTCGGGTTGCAAAAGATCAGCGTCGGGTGCAGCCCGTGGGCCAGCATCCACTCCAAGATGGCGCTGGAGCAGGGTGCGCAGCAGGCGTGGAGCAGCACGCGGTCGGCACCGTCGGGGACGATAAAGGGGGATTTCTTCTGTTTCATGTTCTGGGGTGGGGACGAGTTATTCCGAGCCACTTCTGAATGCGGGTGCGGCGTAAGCGATGGGTCGATGGATGGCCTCTGATAGCCCCGGCAGAATGTCTGCCGGCACCCTCATGGGGTATGATAGCCTCGGCAGAATGTCTGCCGACGCCTTCATGGGGTATGATAGCCTCGGCAGAATGTCTGCCGGCACACTCATGGGGTATGATAGCCTCGGCAGAATGTCTGCCGACACCCTCATGGGGTATGATAGCCTCGGCAGAATGTCTGCCGACGCCCTCATGGGGTATGATAGCCTCGGCAGAATGTCTGCCGACGCCTTCATGGGGTGTGATAGCCTCGGCAGAATGTCTGCCGGCACACTCATGGGGTGTGATAGCCCCGGCGACAGTGTCGCCAGCATACTCATGGGGTGTGGTAGCCTCGGCGACAGTGTCGCCAGCACACTCATGGGGTGTGGTAGCCCCGGCGACAGTGTCGCCGGCATGCTCATGGGGTGTGATAGCCCCGGCGACAGTGTCGCCGGCACGCTCATGGGGTGTGGTAGCCCCGGCGACAGTGTCGCCAGCGTATGATTCATCGATACCCGATCCACTTTACGATCTCCTTCAGGTTGGGTTTCTTGCCATAAAGCAAGATGCCGACGCGGTAAATGCGGCCCGAGAGCCAGACCACACCCAGGGCTGTGGCGTAGAGCAGGGCGATGGATAGCAGGGGCTGCCAGAGGGGAATGTCGAACGGCAGGCGCATCATCATCACCACGGGCGAGGTCAGCGGGATGAGGGAGCACCAGAAGGCCAGCGGGCCGTCGGGGTTGTCGAGGCTGTAAATGCCGGCGTAGAGGGCGAAGATGAGCACCATCATCACGGGCATCATGAACTGCTGAGCGTCCTCGGGGTGATCGATCACGGAGCCAATGGCGGCGAAGAGGGAGGCGTAGAGCAAGTATCCGCCCACGAAGTAGGCCGCGAAGGAGAGCAGGAGCAACGGCAGGTTGAAGGAGCTGAGCGCCGCCATCCATTCGGCCGTCTGGGCCACGTCGGCGGGCGCTGTGGCGGTGTCGGTCGGGGTGACTGCGGCGCCGGTGAGGGCTGTGATAGCCCCGACGCCGACCAGGGTCAGCACGCCCCAGAGTAGGAGCTGGGTGAGTCCGACGAGTCCGATGCCGATGATCTTACCCGCCATCAGGTCGAAGGGCCGTACGGAGGAGACCATCAGCTCGACGATGCGGTTCGTCTTCTCTTCCGACACGCCCTGCATGACCATCGATCCATAGAGGGTGATGAACATGTAGACGGCCAGGGTGAAGACGATGCCGATGATGTAGGCCAGTTGGGTGGAGGAGGTGCTCTCGGAGCCGTCGTCGTTCAGCTTGACGGTGCGGATCTGGTAATCCACGTGGCTATCGCGGACGATCTGCTCGAGGTTGGGGATGCCATAGGCGGCCATCTTGTCGTGCTCCATGCGCTGGCGGAGTGTCTCGTTGACCAAGCGCGAGAGGTCGGCGGGGATTTGCTGGCGGGAATAGAGCGTGGCGGCCGAGGAGTCGCGGAGCAGGTCGTCGGTGACTTCCAACGTGGCGAAGGGGTCGTCGGTCCGCGTGGTGACGAAGCGATAGCCGTCGGTGTCGGTGAAGAGCGGTGCGTAGTGGCCGGTGTGGTCGATGACGGCCACGGTGCGCACGCCGTCGGCTCGGAACGAGGCTAACCAGAGCGGCACGAAGATCATACCGATCATCAGCAGCGGCGTGAGTAGCGTCAGTAGCAGGAAGGAATTCTTGCGTACCCGGAAGAGGTACTCGCGGCGGATGATCAGGGGGAGGGTACGGTTCATGATGGGGTGTTGGTCGGGTTTACAGTCTTGATAAATATCTCATTCATGGAGGGCAGCACCTCGCGGAAGGCGCGTACCTCACCTTGGGCGCTCAGAGAGGTGAGCAGTTCGGCGTTGCTTACGGTCGGCGACTTACGGATTCGGATCGCAGTACCGCCGCCTGAGGGCGCGGCGCTGATCAGGGTGTATCGCGTGGGATCGGGTTGGAGGGTGATGGTGCCGGCATATTCCACCTCGAAAAGGTGTTCCTTATATCGCTCGCGTACCTCGTGGACGTTGCCAGAGAGGACGACGCGGGAGTGGTCGATGAGGGCGATCTCGTCGCAGACTTCCTCCACGGAGGACATGTTGTGTGTCGAAAAAATCAACGTCCGACCCTCGGCCTTGAGGCGGAGCATTTCGCACTTGAGTTGCTCGGCATTGACGGGGTCGAAGCCACTAAAGGGTTCGTCGAAGATGAGCAGTGCGGGCCGATGCACGACGGTGATGATGAACTGCACCTTCTGCTGCATGCCCTTCGATAGTTCCTCCAGGCGACGGTTCCACCAAGCCATGATGTCGAACCGTTCGAACCACTCCGTCAGGCTCGCCCGGGCATCGGTGGCACTCATCCCCTTGAGCCGTGCGAAGTAAAGCGCCTGTTCGCCGACCTTCATTTTCTTGTACAGGCCGCGCTCCTCGGGCAGATAGCCAATCCGACGGACGTCGTCCGGTTGCGACGGGTGTCCGTCGAAGCGGATGGAGCCACTGTCCGGGGCCGTAATACGGTTGATGATACGTATGAGCGTCGTCTTTCCGGCGCCATTAGGCCCCAATAGCCCGAAGATCTTCCCCTCGGGGACGCGCAGGCTTACCCCATCGAGGGCACGATGGTTAGCGTATTGCTTGACGATGTTGTCAGCTTCTATAAAATACATGGTGTTTGCGTTGCATAATGAGGGCGGCAAAAGTACGGGCCGATCCGCCCCCTTCCAAGCCGTGCGCCTATCCCCGCGGTGGTAAAGCCGCTACCTTTGCCTACAACAAAAGAGGAAGTAATCATGGCTATAACAATCGAAAAATCATCAGCACACATCCGTATAGATGCGGGCGTATTGGAGCAGCTCCGAGCCGAGGCCAAACACGAAAACAGAAGCCTCAGCAACTACATAGAGTCGATCTTCTATCGTATCGGCTACAAACCGTCGTCCACGCAGCAGGTGATCACCCCGGAGCTGCAAGCCCGCATAGACAAGGCTCGGGAGGAGATCCGATCCGGGAATTGCACCGTGATACGTTCACAAGAAGCGTTGAACGACTATCTCGACAACCTATGATTTATACGTTGTATTTCTCTCGCAGTGCAGAGAAATCAATGAAGAAGTGGCGGAAGTCGAGTTGTATCTATTCTATCACCTTCCGTCGGAAGGTATGAATGAACCGACGGGCGGACACATCGGCCTACCCCTCCCCTACTGTCTCGTGCCACTAACGTAAAGGCGCTTCTGTCGGACATCCCAACAGGAGCGCCTTTAGCTCATGCGCTCCTATCGGAACGTATGAGGAGGACGAGTGGCAGACGGTTGAGGAGGACGAGTGGTAGACGGTCGCCTGCTTTACATCTTCAGAATGATCCGGTCGCCCAGCTCACGGCTCAGTGCCACCTTGATTTCGTTCAGTTGTTTTTGCTCCTTCATCAGTTCGATGGCCTCATCGAGGCGTCCCTCGGTCTGAAGCTCCTTGATGCGGTTGTTGATGGCCGATATACGTTGCAGCAGGTAGGCCCCCTTGAGCGCGAAGAGGTCATGCACGATGGCTTTTTCAAGCTCCTTGAGGCGCTTTCTGGCGATCTCTTGTCGCTCATCGTCTGTCATTCGGTTGTTGTCGTCCGGTTCCTCTTCGATCGTTCGGTAGCGGTCGTCCATGAGGTACATGGTGACGCGCGAAATTTCTGCGTCGGGGTGCGAGAGGAAATGACTTTCGGCGCGGAATCCCGGTTCGGAGACGTGTGCAACGGCTTCATCCAAGATGGATTGGAAGATAGGCACGGAGAGCGAAAGCCC
>ERZ772766.425-NODE-425-length-25004-cov-6.222293_pt1 | contig 25004 bp, 23 predicted proteins | sample MGYA00511379_ERZ772766 | MGnify/ENA primary metagenome ERZ772766 (study PRJEB29015, sample SAMEA2737895) | human oral metagenome | biome: human oral; feature: human-associated habitat; material: dental | place: China | collected 2116 ...
ATGAGGTACGCCCCTTCAGTATCTTCAATGCTCCCTCTTGGTATGCCGAGGGGATTGAGCTCTTGAAGACGCTTGCCACTACAGGGATCGAGGCAGAGTTCCTTCGTCTGAAGATGGAGTACCTCGAGCATGCTCGAAAGAAGACCACACAGAAGGTAAATCTCTTCGAGAAGGTTCAGATCCCTGGTTATCAGGATGCGATCCGTAAGATCAAGCGCTTCCTCGAAGATGAGGAGAGCTTATCTAAGGCCTCGCAGAAGATTATGCGCACTAACATCGAGCTGCGTAAACAGAAAGAAGAAGAGGAGGAGGCTGCACAATGATTAGGTCAATGAATAAATATGCCTTTCTGGTCTTTCATTCGGACTATGAAGGCTTCCTTCACAAGCTACGCAGCCTGGGTGTCCTACATGTCAATGAACAGAAGGATAGTCGTGAGGTCGAGGAGTTGCGTGGCATTCTCTCCGAGCGTACCCATATCAAGGATACCTTGCGTGCCCTGCGTCCCTATATCACAGACGGGGCTACCGAGCTTTCTCAGCCCATCAAAAATGAGGCGGAGGGTGAGGCTCTGATATCAGAGATCGAGGGTGAACTGAAGCGCTTGTCTGTCCAAGATGAGGAGCTGGTAGCTCTTCGTCTTGAGGCAACAGAAGTTCGTCCTTGGGGGGCTTTTGATGCAGCTGCAATTAGTCAACTCTCTAATGCAGGCTACGCTCTGAGCTTCTTCACGATTCCTCAAGCGCGCTTTACCGAGGCATTCCAAGCGGAGTATGATGTTGTGCCAGTTGCCACGCTCTCAGGTCGAGTCTATTTCGTTCATCTACATGCTGCTGGAGCTTCACAGACTCTACCAGAGGCTGAGCATGTTGCCACTCCCAAACGTAGCATTACAGAACTCGAAGGGCTTGTAGCTGAAGCTGAGGCTGCACGAGCTCAGCAGCTGGAGAAGCTCACCGAGCAGACTAAGCTTTGGCAGGATCAGCTCGCCAGCTATGATCTGCTGCTGGAGAACCGCTTTACTTTCGGCCGTACGCGACTCCAAGGGGAGCGCCTTGCTGATGAGAAGCTCCTTCTGCTGGAGGGCTTTGTACCTACGGACGATGCTCCAGCCTTTGAAGCTGCACTGGAAGAAGCTGGCTACTATTTCCGTCAAGTCGACTTTGATCCCGAGACGGAGCGTGTGCCCATCCAGCTGAAGAATAATGCATTCGCACGCTGCTTCGAGTTCATCACAGGACTCTTCTCACTGCCGAACTACCAAGAGATTGACCAGACGTATCTCATCGCCCCCTTCTTCATGCTCTTCTTTGGCATGTGCTTCGGGGATGCTGGGTATGGTCTTCTACTCTTCGCCGTATGTACCTACTTCCGCCTGCGTAGCAAAGGAGGAGATACAAGCCTCCTGGGCCTTGGCCAATGGCTGGGTGGTGGTGCCTTCGTTGTTGGCATGCTTATGGGGGGAATCTTCGGTATCGAGCTTCCCTGGGCTCACAACAAGGCGTACATCTTCAACCAGGATAATATGATGATGATCTCTGTCATCATCGGCTTGGTGCAGATCCTCCTTGGTAAGGCTATTGGGGCCTATAAAAAAGGTCTTCAGAAGGGCTGGCGTCACTCCTTGGCTGGCTACGCTTGGGTACTCCTGCTCGTAGCTGTAGGCTTGATCTACGCCTTGCCAAAGGCGTCGATCACACTTCCACAGCCTGTGACCTATATTCTCTATGGTATAGCTGGCCTTTCGGTACTCGTTGCCTTCTTCTACAATAGCCCTGGGAAGAACCCCTTCATCAACTTCGGCTCAGGGCTTTGGAGCACCTATGAGACAGCCTCAGGGCTTCTCGGTGACTCGCTCTCATATATCCGTCTCTTCGCTATCGGCCTGACGGGTGGTATCCTCGGGAGTGTCTTCAATCAGCTCGCCATGTCATGCGTCCCTGAGGCAGGAAGCGGTGCAAGTGTATTCAGCTACATCATTGGCTGGGTCATGGCACTTCTCGTCCTACTCTTCGGGCATGGGATCAACTTCGGTATCGCTATGATCGGTGCCTTTGTACACCCACTACGTCTGACCTTCGTAGAGTACTACAAGAACAGTGAGTTCGAAGGTGGCGGTAAGCCCTACACCCCTTTCACACGTAAGTAAAAACAAACTAAATATTCTCTTAAACACAAGTAACGATTATGAATGAGATGTTATCTTTCCTCGGCATTGTGCTGATGGTTGGTCTGACGGGTATCGGTAGTAGCATCGGTGTGACGATCTGCGGTAACGCTGCTGTCGGCGCGATGAAGAAGAACCCTGATGCCCTCGGGCAGTATATCGGGCTCTCCGCACTCCCTAGCTCTCAGGGGCTGTACGGCTTCGTAGGCTTCTTCATGGCTAAGGCTGCTCTCGACAAGCTCGTCGCTGCTGGCCCTGTATCGATCTATGCCGCTTGGGCTATCCTCGCTGCTGGGATCATCCTCGGTATCGTAGGTGCTTACTCTGCGATCCGTCAGGCTCAGGTCTGTGCTAACGGGATCCAGGCTATTGGGAATGGTGAGAACGTCTTCAGCGCTACGATGGTCATGGCCGTCTTCCCTGAGCTTTACGCGATCCTTGCCCTTCTGGTGACGATCCTCATCGTAGGCTCCTTCTAAGGGAACGAAATCGCACTATAATATCTGCCTCAGGGCTACCCGACTTCGCTGTGGGGTAGCCCTGAGGTCTTTTTACCGCTATACTATGGTGATACGTCAGAGTACTCCAGAGGACCTGCCCGAGATCCTGCGTCTTATCGCAGCGGCGCGAGCCTTCATGGTTGAGCACGGCAATCCCTCGCAGTGGCCTGAGGGCTACCCATCGGCTGAACAGCTTAGCTCGGATATCGCTCGTGGCCATAGCTATGTCTGTGTGGCTCCCGAGTATGCGGGGCTCGTCGGCACCTTTTACTTTGCTGTCGAAGAGGAGCCAAGCTATCAGCATATCGAAGGACGATGGCTCAATGATAACCCCTATGGCGTCATCCATCGCTTAGCCTCCGATGGACGTGTGCGAGGCCTCTTTCGTGAATGCCTTGCATTTGCTTCTAAGCATTGCTCTGAGCTCAGAGTTGATACCCATGAAGACAATGCTCCTATGCGTCAGCTTCTCGTGGCAGAGAGCTTCGTCCCTTGTGGAACGATATATGTAGCTGACGGTAGCCCGCGTATAGCTTATCAGAAGTCGCTTAAAGGATAGGTCGCATCTTCTACGTTAGATGGTTTTGAAATAAAGAAGCCTACCTCACGAATTCTATCGTGAGGTAGGCTTCTTTACTTTAGGGAATGGGGTCGCTCCTTTATAGCCCTAGAAGATAGCTGGCACGCGACTTAGCTTCAGCATAAGTGAAGAGGTCCAAGAAGCGGGCTCGGGAGGCTTCGCTCTCATTGAGTTGGGGGGCGATAAGCTCCAGCGCCTGTAGTCGTAGTTCATCCCCAGAGAAGTAGCGCGAGAGAAGCTCAATGCCTTGCTCTATACTAATCTTGTGGCCCATAAGCTCCGAGCGAAGGACACGGATTCGCTCTCCCTGCTCGTGAGTCAAGCTCAGCTTTGTGAGTAGAGGCTGATACCACGTCATCTTATCCATGATGGCATCCTGATTCTGCTGCATGCGCTCGAGGATACCTGCACCATAATCCTCATTGCTTGTACTGCGAGATGAGCTGAGGTAACCTCGGTAGCGTCCACTCTGTGAGAGACCGAGAAGACGTCGTGCCTTCTCCTGCGCATCCAGGAAGTCAAAGCATTCGATGAGTCGGTAGGCGTTGTACCCGTCACGTAGGTGTGGAGCTATGGCCTCGAGGACCCGTAAGCGCTCTTCATCCCAGTTAAACTGCTTCAGAATACGCTCTGTCTGGCGTACCGTAAAGGTATTGAAGCGCGCAGCATCTTGTACATAGCGGATCTGATCCTTCGGGAATGATAGTCGATTGATCCCTCGTAGGAACTCTTCGAAGTCCTCTTCTCGAGGTACCTGCCCCCCATAGCGCGGGTCATACTGGCGAGGAATAGTCGGTCCGAATTGTCGGAGGATACGCTCCGCTCTCTCTCGATCTCCGTAGCGGAAGAGGTCAAGTAGGTAGGGTGAATTGTACACGTCTCGTAAGCGAGGAGCTAAGGCGCGTAGGACATTGAGTCGCTGCTGTGTGTCAGAGAATAGATTGATAAGGCGTGCTGCTTGCTCTGTAGTGAAGTAGCTCCGTCGAGCTACCTCTTCGATGAAGCGAATCTGATCCCCCGTGAAGATCAGCTCTTGTACATCGCGATAGAAGAGCTCGAATGCCCGAGCCTCTTCTCCATAGGAATCGCCATAGCCACGCCCTGGATAGTACCCAGGGTCGGGATACTGCCTATCGCTGGGATACGGATAGGTTGGCTGAGGATGGGGGGACGCAATGATGACGGGCGCTGTCTCAGGATAGGTGGTAGTCCGGGCTGGGGAGGGGGCATTTTCCTTGCTATCAAACTGACTCACGCGATCATTGACGAAGGTCACATGCACCGAGATTGAATTACCGGGGAAGTCTGAGAAGTTGTATTCCCAAAGCTCAGATTGATCGGCTTGGATACTGCGATTGAGAGGTGCACCTAAGAGTGAGGTCACTTGCTCCTTAGTCATCCCACGCTCGATCTTATTGACTCCTTGGCGTATTTTGCCGAGGCCACAAGAGCTGATGGTGATGACGATGCCGACAGTCGCGGCGAGGCTTGTAATGGTCTTCATAGTGTATGATGTGTGGATGTGTCGGTATATATGCGAGGAGCCTCCTCTATGGGGGTAGCCCTTGAAGAGGAGGCTCCTCGTGGGTAAGAGAGGCGAAGCTCTCAAGATAGGCTCATCAAATAATCCCTAAGAGGCGACGCGCCTCCTGCTGAGAACTGGAGAAGGAGAACTGATCAACGATACGATAGGAGTTCCGCGGGTCACGTAGTCCAGAGGCTACACAAGCCAAGACCTTGAGCTTCTCTTCATCGAAGCTGAAGAGACGGAGTAGCTTGATCGTCTGCTGCGTCGTGAATCGGTTCCTACGGGCTACATCACGAATATAGCGGATCTTGTCATCTGTGAATGTCTGCCGCTGAACCTCGCGATAGATCTGACTAAACCACTGATCATTCTGGCGGTCACTGCGATAGTCTCCATAGTCATCATAGTCTCCGTATCCACCATAGCCGCCATTGCCCCCGTAACCGCCATAGTCACCATTGCCGTAGGGATAGTTCCCCCGTTGACTTGGATAGCGTCCACGATCGGAGTCATTGTAGTCTCCATTGTACGTATTCATACGTACGACACGCCCAGAGGAAAAGCTGATGACAGTGATTCGCTTTTCGAAGAGGCCTGACTTATGATATTCCCATTCTTCGATGCTGTTGTCTCCGAATCGACGGTAAGTGGGGCGTCCCATGAGCGAATATACTTGCTCTTGGCTCATGCCACGCTCAATGCGCTGTGTATCACGGCGTCCCATAGTTCCTTCACCCAGCATAGCCAAGTCACATGAACTGAGGGTGAGAAGTGATGCTGCGCCGAGCAATGCAATGATCTTCTTCATACGCTATACAATATATATATAGGTGAAACATCAAATATGAGCAGATCCCTCTGTCGAAGGGTGCTCTATCTGTCGCTAAAGTTAAATCATCTTTACCAAATATCCTATACTTTGGATGGTTCTATGTTAAAAAGTTAAGTCTATGGTGATGTGAATGCTGCTTTTTCACGTATTCCCCCTTCGAACTTCTCAGCCTAACGCCTCCGATTTTCGAGGGACGGAGGTGCGAGTAATGAAGAGGTGGTCTTGCGCAATGGTCCATATATAGGTATATGGGTGCGTGGGTAGAGCTATATAGGATGGCGAAGAAAGCTATATAGCTTTGGAGTGATTCCGTATAGCTTTGTGACGTGACCTCTATTAGGTTGTTTCTCTGCGTCGGGATAGAAATTATGGACGAGTAGCAGATAAGTTTGGGCTACGTACGTGGCTCTAATATCTACGTACGTGGATATTTGGACTGACGTGCCTGGTCTTTAAGACTATGTACGTAGACAGAGGAAAACCACTACGAGAAGGCGCTTTTCCCTTCACGAGAAGGACACTTTTCCCTCCGCTGGATAAGAAGAATGCGCGCGATAATGCGAAGGGCTTGCGTATCCCTTCGGAGAGGCATATCGGTGTGAGCTGGGCGTGTGGTGCTTTAGCCTCTCTAAATAGAGGGCCGGACTCTCAGCAACAGTCTCATTTGGATGCTTTACCTAGCAAAGTTTCTTTGGATATGAATCGCCAATTCCATAAAAGCCCTCTAAGCCGCGATCTTCCTTCCCATGATACCCAGCCTTTACCATCCCCTTGATCATGCCTCTGCGCACGAATTTTGGTGGTGTCAATATGTCACCATGTTTGCGCGTGTAAATTCACTTCGTACGGATAAGCCTACACGTTGAATTCCCTCTTCGATTTTAATTTATAAATACGAATTCGCGGGATGAGTAGGGGGGTGCTACAGATATTCAAATTAGTATTTCATGAAAGCAAAGCGGATTGCTGCTACTCTTTGCGCTGTGTGCGCCTATGTGCTAATAATCAAATGATTATATGTTGATGTGTGAAGTTGTAGGTGTAGGTATAGAGAGGATAGCCCATGTTTTGTCTCCATTACACTTTGTTTTAGTAATTATATCTACCTGTAAAAGAGCTGATTGATATTATTCTGTAAAGCAAAGCTTATAGCTGTTTTGGGCGTAGGATGGTCATGATTTTGAGGATATGAAGCTGGGTTTACCTGAAAGGTTTTAAATCCAAAACGTGCGATATTCATACGGTTGAATTTAAATCACTATCTTTGTTTTGCAATTTAAAATTATAATTCAAGCGGTCATTATGTCAGAGTATATAGACCTATCAGCCATAACAAAACGCCTTAAAGAGGTCGTTGATAGGAGCGGGCTTACATCAAGAGACTTTGCGATGAAGGCTGGAATTGCTCCTGCGACGCTATCCCTCAATCTCAATGAGAAGCAACAGATCAATGTGGCGACAATAAACAAGATCGTTGAGCACTTCTCCGACATTATGAGTCCCGAGGAGTTTGTCTTTGGGGTGTCTGGTGTGTCAAATGATTCGGGACGGGACCTCTTTGCTTCTACGGGAGTGAAGGGGGAGGAAAAAGAGACCCTTCGCGCGATACTTCAAGCTCAAGCAGAGGAGATAGCACGCCTAAAGGCAGAGGTGCAAGAGCGTAGAGAGAAGGGAATTGCCCATATAACTGTCTTCTACGACGACAATAGTTTCGCGACTTTCAAAGACACCGAGGAGTAGCTGTGGGGCACAGCTGTAGGGCACAGGATTCTGCGTATCTTTGTGCATCTAAGTCACGGTATCTCACTCTATGAAAAAGTATTCTCTATGAAAAAGTATTCTCTTCGGTTTACGCTGCTCTCCACTCAGGCTCTGGGTGCGGGTAATTACCTGCTGAAGCTGCAACTTCCCGAGGCCGCAGGCACCTTCCCTGCTATGGCAGCTGGGCAGTTCGTCCAAGTTGCGGTCCCAGGGGGCTTCGTCCTTCTGCGTCGTCCTATATCTATATGTAATGTGTATCCTGAGTACCGCGAGCTTTGGCTACTTATCGGGCGAGTTGGGCAAGGGACATCAATCCTTACAGGGCTTGCAGACGGCACAGAGCTGGATCTGCTTATTCCGCTGGGCAATACCTTTAGTGTAGAGGGCGTCGAGCGTCCATTGCTGGTCGGTGGCGGTGTAGGTATAGCTCCCATGCTCTTCTTGGCTCGTACTTTCGCTGAGCGAGGTGTCCGTCCTACGATTCTTCTTGGAGGACGTACCGCAGGACACATTGTACTCCGTGAGGAGTTTGCGGCTCTTGGCGATGTCTACTATACGACAGACAACGGCGAGCTGGGAGTCGAGGGTCGCGTGACGGATCATCCGATCCTTCATGATGGCTCGTTCGACCGCGTCTTTACTTGTGGCCCTAAGGTCATGATGATAGCCGTGGCAAAGGTGGCTGAGGCGCGCGGCATTGACTGCGAAGTCTCACTGGAGAATAGTATGGCATGCGGTATCGGAGCTTGCCTCTGCTGTGTCGAAGATCTCGAAGGGAAGGGGAATACTTGTGTGTGCACCGAAGGTCCCGTCTTTAATTCTAAGCTTGTCAAGAAAGACTAATCATGCTCAAGACTCAAGTACATATCGGCCGTGGGCTCACGATTAAGAACCCCGTGATGACCGCCTCTGGGACCTTTGGTTATGGGCTTGAATACGGTGACTTCATCGACCTCAACCGTCTTGGTGGGGTACTCGTCAAGGGAACGACGCTACATCCTCGTCAGGGGAACCCTTACCCTCGCATGGCAGAGACCCCTTCGGGGATGCTCAATGCCGTCGGACTTCAGAACAAAGGGGTAGACTACTTCTGCGAGCATATCTATCCCACGATATCTGGCTATGACACAGCGATGATCGTCAATGTTAGCGGCTCGCAGGTCGAGGATTATATCGAGACAGCTGAGAAGATCAACGCCTTGGAGGGGATCCCTGCTATCGAGCTCAATATATCGTGCCCCAATGTGAAGGAGGGGGGGATGGCCTTTGGTGTGACGTGTGCCGGAGCCGCCTCTGTCGTCCGTGCGGTGCGTGCGGTTTATGACAAGACGCTCATCGTGAAGCTGTCGCCCAATGTCACCGACATCACGGAGATCGCACGAGCAGTCGAAGCCGAAGGGGCTGACTCGATCTCAATGATCAACACGCTCCTGGGGATGGCCATCAACGCAGAGAAGCGTCGTCCTGTACTTTCGACTATTACGGGCGGACTCTCTGGCCCCGCGGTGAAGCCCATAGCCCTGCGCATGGTCTGGCAGACGGCTCAGGTGGTGAAGGTTCCCATCATCGGTATGGGGGGCATTGCCTCGGCTACGGATGCGATTGAATTCCTACTTGCAGGGGCCTCAGCTGTTGAAGTCGGTACGTACAACTTTGTGGATCCTTCCGTGACCACTCAGATCGTCGATGGCATCGAGGACTACATGCACCGTCATGGCTTCACGGATATTCAGGATCTTATCGGTGCCTTGCAGATCCCCAAGAAGTCATAAGCTCGCTTTTTGGATACGGCCAACTTAGAGGGATTTTCCTCCATATATAAGGTATAGTATATCAGTTAAGCCCGGGCCAAGTTTCAAGCTACTCCGTAGAATTTCCTCGCGACCACCAGTCCATGTGTTATGTTTAGTTTGTTTGGGACGGGAGGTTATTCTGTGAGGAAAGCTCCATGAAGGAGGTCTCTACTCTCTTCCAAGCATAGCATGAGCAGGCTTCTTCATAATCTGAGTATCTTTGTATGGTGCTAAGACATATCAGGATTAGCACCATGGACTATACGACAGAGTTATGAAGCACTTAGTATCGATCAACCAACTCTCCACAGAGGATATCCTTCGGCTCCTTGATCGAGCAGCTCTCTTTGAGCAGAATCCCAATCGCAAGCTTCTTGAGGGGCGTGTCATCGCAACCCTTTTTTTTGAGCCCTCTACCCGTACCAGACTAAGCTTCGAGACCGCTGTAAATCGCCTTGGAGGCCGTGTCATCGGCTTCTCTGATGCAGCGACTTCCAGCTCGGCTAAGGGCGAATCCCTCAAGGATACCATCTCTATGGTCGGCAACTATGCTGATGCCATCGTGATGCGTCACTACCTTGAAGGAGCTGCACTCTATGCCTCAGAGCTTGGACGTGCACCCATCGTCAATGCTGGAGATGGAGCCAACCAGCATCCCTCACAGACTCTGCTGGACCTCTATGCGATACGCAAGACGCAGGGCACTCTCTACGATAAGACCATTGCATTGGTTGGTGACCTGAAGTATGGCCGTACCGTGCATTCTCTCATTGTAGGTATGGCTCCCTTCCGCCCTCACTTCATCTTTGTCTCTCCTCCTGAGCTTATGATGCCCGAGGAGTGCAAGGACTTCTGTCGCCGTGCAGGTATTCCGTTTACGGAGACGACGGACTTCACGCCTGAGGTTATCCGTAGCATTGACGTCCTCTATATGACGCGTGTACAGCGAGAGCGCTTCATCGACCTTGAGGAATATGAGCGCGTGAAGAACGTGTATGTCCTCACCGCTTCGATGCTGGAGGGCTGCCGAGAACACCTGCGTATCCTTCATCCCCTACCTCGTGTCGGCGAGATCGTTCAAGATGTGGACGACACGCCATACGCTTATTATGTAGAGCAAGCTCAAGGCGGGCTATATGTTCGTCAGTCCATCCTCTGCGAAGTCCTCGGCCTTGAGGTCAATGACTAACCTTCCCACGCCTCCTATTAGATAAGCTATGAACAAAGACAAGATGCTCGTCGAGGCGATCCGTGATGGGATTGTCTTAGACCATATACCCGCAGAGAAACTCTTCAAGATCGTGGCACTTCTCCGTCTTGACACGCTGACGACTCCTGTGACGATTGGTAACAACCTCATGAGTGCTCGTCACAAGCGCAAGGGGATCATCAAGATGGCTGACCACTTCGTCTCCTCCCAAGAGATCGACAAGATCGCCCTACTCGCCCCCGAGGTTCATCTCAATGTCATCCGTGACTACCAGGTCACGGAGAAGCGACAGGTAGCTCTTCCCAGCGAAGTCAAGGGTTTAGTACGTTGCCCCAACCCCAAGTGCATCACCAACGCTGAGCCCATGCAGACGCGCTTCCATGTGTCTACCGAGGAGGACTCAGATCAGAAGTGCCTCTTAGAGTGTCACTACTGTGGACGAAAGACGCGTGCTGAGGAGGTCGAGCTACTATGAGAGTAGATTGGAAGCCCGGAACACTTATCTACCCCCTACCCGCTGTCCTCATCAGCTGCGGCACGATGGAAGATGGCGGGGCTAATATCCTGACCGCCTCATGGGTTAGTACGGCATGTACCAATCCCCCGATGTGTGTCGTCGGGATACGCCCAGAGCGTCACTCACACAGCATCATCAAGGAGCAAGGTGCCTTTGGTATCAACCTCTCTACGGTGTCGATGGCCCGAGAGACGGACTGGTGTGGTGTCGTATCGGGAAGGCGCGAGGATAAGTTCGCTGCCTGTGGCTTCACGAAGGAAGCAGGCACAGTGCTGGGAGTGCCACTTATCGAAGAGTCACCCATTAGCCTAGAGTGCCGTGTGCGCGAGATTACCTCTCTCGGGAGTCATGATCTCTTCCTCGCGGATATCGTCGGGGTACGAGCTGACGAGCAGTACATTGATCCTGAGACGGGAGCCTTTGATATGAAGCGCGCAGGTCTCTTGGTCTATGCCCACGGCGAGTACTTTGGCTTGGGCGAGTATATAGGCCACTTCGGCTGGTCCGTACGTAAGAAGAAGACCAAGCGCCGCTAAGGCCTCCCCACTAAATAATAGAGCAATACAACCAACTATGGGGGTAGATCGCACTGCCGACCTGTCCCTTATCTTTGGGACACTACATGGAGATAAATAGATTAGACGTCTACCCGCATAACTTCTCTGAGAAGATCGGCTATAGTGAGGTCAGACACCTGCTGGAGGAATACTGTGCATCCTCTCTGGGAAGAGAAGAGATGCAGGCACTTGAAGCCTCTGCAGATAAAGAAGATATAGTAAGGGCGCTGGATGAGACTCGTGAGATGATCACCATCATGGCGGGTGAATCCCCTCTACCCTCCTTGGCGCTTGTAGACTGCCGTGATGTACTGCGTCGCATCCGTCCTCAGGGTACGTTCATCGAAGAGGAGGAACTCCTTGACCTACTGCGCATGCTGGAGACGCTACATAGCCTCCAGCACTTCTTCCTCGAGGAGCATACGACGGGCGAGCGTGCGGCGGAGACCTTCGCCTATACCTATCCTCGCCTTGCCTCGCTGCTTGAGGATACGCCTTCCTTCCCTAAGATTGAGACTCACCTTAGCTCCCTGCTTACTGATGAGGGAAAGCTTCGTGACAATGCTTCGCGTGATCTCCTACGCATCCGTCAGACGATCCGTGAGACGGAGCGTAGCCTCTCGGGTATGCTACAGCGCATCCTCTCGACGGCACGTCATGAGGGATGGGTGGAGCAAGACGTACAGCCTGCCCTGCGTGATGGCCGCTTGGTCATCCCCATGAGTCCCATGCACAAGCGCAAGCTCCGTGGTATCATCCACGACGAGTCAGCGACGGGGAAGACGGTCTATGTCGAGCCCGTCGAGTTGGTCGAAGCCAACAATCATATCCGAGAGCTGGAGAGTGAGGAGCGCCGTGAGGTTATCCGCATTCTCACCGAAGTGGCCAGCCGTCTTCGTCCCAACATCCCTCACCTCCTCACCTCCTATAGCCTCCTTGCGCACTATGACTTTGTCCGTGCTAAGGCTCGCTGGGCAGCTGATATAGGCGGTATCTGTCCTCGCATCTCAGACAGCCCCATCGTCGAATGGTGGGGAGCAAAGCACCCGCTTCTCCTACGTTCGCTACGTGCTCAAGGACGCAATGTCGTACCCTTGGATATCCGACTGGTAGCACCCGAAGCTCGTATCCTCCTGATATCAGGGCCTAATGCTGGGGGGAAGTCCGTTTGCCTCAAGACGGTAGGTCTTCTGCAGTACCTCGTACAATGCGGCGTACCTGTCCCCATGGCTGATCACTCTTCGGTCGGTATCTTCGACCGTCTCTACATAGACATCGGGGATGAGCAGTCCATAGAAGATGACTTGAGTACCTATAGTTCGCACCTGCGCAACATGAAGCATTTCGTTCGTGAGGGCGGAGCACGAAGCCTGCTGCTCATCGACGAATTTGGTGGCGGTACGGAGCCTACGATCGGTGGGGCTATTGCACAAGCCCTCCTACATCGCTTCAATGATGCTGGCGCCTTCGGTGTCATCACCACGCACTATCAGAACCTCAAGACTTACGCCGAGGAGCATGCTGGCCTCATCAACGGGGCCATGCTCTATGACCGTCACGAGATGCGCCCGCTCTTCCGCCTCTCTATTGGTCGCCCTGGTAGCTCCTTCGCCATTGAGATCGCCCGCAAGATCGGTCTACCCGAGGAGCTCATCAGCGAAGTCCGCGAGACGGTCGGTGCTGACTACATCGACATGGACAAGTACCTGCAAGACGTCATACGTGACAAGCGCTATTGGGAGAGCAAGCGCCAGAGCATCCGCCAGGAAGAGAAGCTCCTCCAAGAGGCTTCGAGCAAGTACACCGAGGAGATGACGCGCATCGCTGAGGAGCGTAAGCGCATCATCGCCGAAGCGAAGAAGGAAGCCCAGCGCCTTATCCAGGAGGCGGGCGGACAGATCGAGCGCACGATCCGTGAGATCCGTGAGGCCGAAGCTGCTAAGGATGAGACGCGTATCATCCGTCAGCGCCTTGCGGACTATAAGGAAGGACTCTCGGCAGAAGAGGAAGCCGAGGCTCTGGCACGTGCTAAGAAGACGCAGCGTGAGGTAGAGCGTCTCCTTGCACGCCGTCAGCGCCATGCCGATCGCAAGGCCAAGGGGAAGGAACCCCTACCTAAGCTCCATCAGCCCTCTGAGGAAGCTCCTTCTTCCGCCACTCCCCTACCCACAGCACCACTCACCGAAGGCAGTGTCGTGCGTATCGAGGGACAGAAAGCTCTTGGTACGATCATCTCCCTCTCGGGACGTGAGGCAACGGTGGCTCTTGGAGAGCTGAAGACCACCATTCCCGTTAAGCGCCTTCATGCGGTCTCCCCTGCCGAAGCGGAGCGCCATCGCAAGAAGATTTCACCCATTCAGGCCGTTCGCTCCTCGGGGATCATTGACCAGATCCATCAGAAGCGCCTCACCTTCCGCCAAGAGATTGACGTCAGAGGTTTCCGTGCCAATGAGGCGGTCGATGCTGTGGCTTACTTCGTAGACGAAGCACTCCAGCTCGGTGTGAGCAGTGTACGCATCCTACACGGGACGGGAACGGGCGCTCTTCGTGAGTCTATCCGCACGTATCTGAGCGGAGTACGAGGCGTCCAGCACTTCCGCGATGAGGATGTTCGCTTCGGAGGCGCAGGGATCACGGTCGTAGAAATGGAATAGTTCGGCCACCTACCCTTCCCCTTTTTGTGGCAAGATCGAATGCTGGCTTAAATGCTGGTATTCGGTCTTGCCACAATACGTATACGTTTCCTGCCCGAAACGATTAGGTTGTTGCTCCGCGCATGGATAAAAGTTGTGGACGAGTGGCAGATAAGTTTGGGCTACGTGCGTGGCTCTAATATCTACGTACGTGGATATTTGGATTTACATGCCTGGTCTTTAAGACTACGTGCATAGACAGAGGAAAACCACTACGTGAAGGCGCTTTTTCTTTATGAGAAGGGCACTTTTCTCTCCGCTGGATAAGAGGAATACGCGCGATAAGGAGAAAGGCTTGTGTATCACTTTGGAGAGGCATATTGGGGGACTGGGCGTGCGATGCCTTGGCACTCTAAATAGTGGGCAGGACTCTAAGGCAACAGTCTTGTTTGAGAGTTAGCTCCTCTGAGCCTTTGTGCTGTGAGCTGCAATTTGTGGAAAAATTCCCCTTTCGGTAAGAGTTCTCAGGAGGCCCGTAGGAGGTCACTTGGGGATTTTGCCGTGGAAGCTCTGTGGATGTGCCTAAGTATAGGGCTATTTCCCCGTCTTAGTAGTATCTTTGTAATCAAGATGAAGCATATACGTAACTTTTGCATTATAGCCCATATTGACCATGGGAAGAGTACCCTGGCTGACCGCCTGCTGGAGACGACACAGACCGTCTCTGGGAAGGATCTTCAGGAGCAGGTACTCGATAATATGGATCTCGAGCGCGAGCGCGGGATCACCATTAAGAGCCACGCCATTCAGATGAACTACAAGCTCGATGGTGAGGACTACGTACTCAATCTGATTGATACCCCAGGGCACGTGGACTTCTCCTACGAAGTCTCCCGCTCCATCGCTGCCTGCGAAGGCGCACTGCTTATCGTCGACGCAGCTCAGGGTATTCAGGCACAGACGATTTCTAATCTCTATATGGCTCTCGAGCATGACCTCGAGATCATACCTATCATCAATAAGGTCGACCTGCCAAGCGCTATGCCCGAAGAGGTCGAGGATCAGATCATCGAGCTCCTTGGCTGCAAGCGTGAGGAGATCATCCGGGCCAGCGGTAAGACGGGCTTGGGTGTCGATGACATCCTCCGTGCAATCATCGAGCGTATCCCTGCTCCTAAGGGCGATCCCGAAGGACCTCTGCAGTGCTTGATCTTTGACTCAGTCTTCAACCCCTTCCGCGGTATCATCGCTTACTTCAAGGTGGTGAATGGTAAGATCCGTAAGGGTGACCACGTGAAGTTCATCGCTACGGGCAAGGAGTATGACGCAGATGAAGTCGGCGTACTGCGCCTCGACATGGAGCCACGCAAGGAGGTCTCTACGGGGGACGTCGGCTATATCATCTCGGGTATCAAGACGAGCCGTGAGGTTAAGGTAGGGGATACCATCACGCATGTCGATGGCGGCGCTTCGGAAGCTATCGCTGGCTTCGAGGAAGTGAAGCCTATGGTCTTCGCAGGGCTCTACCCTATCGAGAGTGAAGACTTTGAGAACCTCCGTGCTTCGCTGGAGAAGCTCCAGCTGAACGATGCTTCGCTGACCTTCCAGCCCGAGAGCTCTATCGCTCTTGGCTTCGGCTTCCGATGCGGCTTCCTTGGGCTCCTGCACATGGAGATCATTCAGGAGCGACTCGACCGAGAGTTCGGTATGAACGTCATCACGACCGTCCCCAACGTATCCTACAAGGTCTACGACAAGAAGGGCGTCTGCAAGGAGGTACATAACCCCTCGGGGCTTCCCGACATCACCACGATCGACCACATCGAAGAGCCTTATATCCGCGCTTCGGTTATCACGAATACCGCCTACATCGGTCCTATCATGACGCTCTGCCTCGGTAAGCGTGGGCAGCTCATCAAGCAGGAGTACATCTCGGGTGACCGTATCGAGATCTTCTTTGACCTACCCTTGGGTGAGATCGTCATCGACTTCTACGACAAGCTGAAGAGCGTATCGAAGGGCTATGCTTCCTTCGACTACCACATCAGCGACTTCCGTCCCTCAAAGCTTGCCAAGCTTGATATCCTACTCAATGGAGATCCTGTGGATGCCCTCTCGACACTGACCCACGTCGATAATAGCGTGGCTTTCGGACGCCGCATGTGTGAGAAGCTCAAGGAGCTCATCCCACGTCAGCAGTTCGACATCGCTATCCAGGCTGCTATTGGTGCTAAGGTCATCGCTCGTGAGACCATCAAGGCTGTACGTAAGGACGTGACCGCTAAGTGCTATGGTGGTGACGTCTCCCGTAAGCGTAAGCTCCTCGAGAAACAGAAGGAAGGTAAGAAGCGCATGAAGCAGATCGGTACGGTCGAAGTGCCTCAGAAGGCCTTCCTCGCAGTCCTCAAGCTTGACTAAGCTAATCACAGACAACCATGGCCACAGAAACGGCAAAGAAGCGTAGCAGCAAGAAGCCCAGCCCCGTCGTGCCGATGGAGCTGGATGGGCGCATCCCACCTCAGGCTCCAGACTTCGAAGAGGCTGTCCTTGGAGCAATCCTCCTTGAGAAGGATGCCTATGCGCGTGTCAGTGAGAAGCTCCGCCCTGAGACCTTCTACGTCAAGGCGCACGAGCTGATCTATACAGCAATGGTGACGCTGGCTATGGCTCAGCAGCCCATCGATATGCTCACCGTGACCGAGGAGCTACGTCGTATGGGCGTCCTTGAGGAGATCGGTGATGCAGCCTACATCGCAGGTCTGACAACCAAGGTGATGTCTACAGGTAGCCTGGAGGCTCACGCAGAGGTGCTCTATAATAAGGCGCTCAGTCGCCGCCTCATCGGTATGGCAACCTCTACGCTTAAAGGTGCCTATGAGGATGTCATCGATGTGCAGGAGCAGATCCAGCAGGCTGAAGGCTCGCTCTTCGAGATCGCTCAGCAGAATTCGACTCGCGACTTCGTACCTATCAATCCCCTCGTCAAGGGTGCTATCAATGAAATGCAGATAGCGGCAAACCGAGAGGAAGGGATTAGTGGGCTGACGACTGGTTTTGGAGACATTGACCAGATGACTTCAGGCTGGCAGAACTCTGACCTTATCATTATCGCTGCCCGTCCAGCTATGGGTAAGACGGCCTTCGTCGTATCTATGGCAAAGTATATGGCAGTTGATAACAAGATACCTGTCGCGCTCTTCAACCTCGAAATGAGTGCCGTACAGCTCGTCAAGCGTTTCCTCTCCAACGTCTGTGAGATCGATGGGCAGAAGATCAAGAGTGGTCGCCTCAATGAAGAAGAGTGGACACGCCTCAACAACCGTATCGGTACGCTTGAGGGCGCCCCACTCTACATCAATGATACCCCATCACTCTCGGTCTTTGAGCTACGTACCAAGGCGCGTCGCCTTGTCCGTGAGCATCAGGTCAAGATCATCATCATTGACTACCTCCAGCTGATGAATGCCAGTGGTATGAGCTTCGGCAACCGTGAGCAGGAGGTCAGTACCATCTCACGTTCGCTGAAGATGCTGGCCAAGGAACTGAACATCCCCATCATCGCCCTTTCGCAGCTCAACCGTGGCGTAGAGAATCGTCTGCAGGGAGGTGATGCCAATAGCAAGCGTCCACAGCTCTCAGACCTTCGTGAGTCAGGTGCTATCGAGCAGGATGCCGACATCGTATGCTTCATTCATCGCCCTGAGTACTACAAGATCTACAGCGATCCAGAGACAGGGGAGGACCTGCGTGGGGTAGGTGAGTTTATCATCGCCAAGCACCGTAATGGTCCTGTCGGTGATGTGCGTCTAGCCTTCAAGGCGGACTATGCTCGCTTTGCTCCGAAGGGCGAACTCTCCCAGCTGGGTGCTGATGAGAAGCATGCTCGTGGTGGACGCCTCGGTAGAGGTGCCCGTGGAGCCGATGCTTCAGCTGATCCCCTTGCACCTTCAGATACAGGGTTTGATGCAGGCTTTGACCCTATGAGCGGACCACTCCCATCCAATGAAACCCCATTTTAATTAGTTCTCTATCCTCCGATATACAATGGAATTTCTCCAGCCAGACTATCGTCTTCGTGTAGCTAAGCTCCAGTCGCTTCTTCAGCGTCAGGGTATTGAGGCTCTCGTTGTGGTCTCTAACGTCAACCTCCTCTACATCTGTGGAGAGGTATTCGCTGGTCTTGCTTTCATCCCTCGTGAGGGAGAAGCACAGTTCTTTATCCGCCGTCCACAGCTTCATCCCGAGAGTGCCACGGTACACTATGTACGCAAGATTGAGCAGATCACAGAGTACATTGATACCGCTGCCCTACGTTCGGTGGCTTTAGAACTCGATGAGCAGAGCTACTCTGATATCCAGCGACAGCGTAAGCTCTTCCCTAAGGCTGAGCTACATAATGCGACGGCACTCCTTCGTGAGGTTCGCATGGTGAAGACACCACTTGAGCTGGAGCAGATCCGTGAGGGAGCGCGTCATCATATCGCTACCTATGCTACGATCCCTTCTCTCTACCGAGATGGGATGACCGATCGAGATCTACAGATCGAGATCGAGCGAGAGATGCGTCGTAGAGGATCTATTGGTATCTTTCGCTGCTTCGGCTCAGCGATGGAGATCTATATGGGGAGCCTGCTTACAGGTGATAATGCAGGCGCTCCTTCCCCCTATGACTTCGCTCTCGGTGGAGCAGGTAGTCAGGCACTCCCCTTAGGATCTAATGGGACTCCTCTTCGTGAGGGACAAGCTGTGATGATCGACATGGCGGGGAACTATGGGGTCTACTGCACCGATATGACGCGTACCTATTCTATTGGCCGCCTATCAGATGAGGCCTATCGCCTGCACGAACTCAGCCTTGAGATCCATCGTCAGGTGATGCAGAAGGCAACCCCTGGAACGTCGTGTGCCGATCTCTACAATGAGAGTCTGCGCATGGTAGAGGAAGCTGGTGCGGGGCCTTACTTTATGGGGACAGAGCTACAAGCGCAGTTCGTTGGTCATGGCTTGGGCCTACAGATCAATGAGCTCCCCGTACTGATGGGGCGCAGTAAGGATACCTTGCAACCAGGTATGATCATCGCCTTTGAACCCAAGTTTGTCCTCCCTCATGTTGGTGCTGTTGGCATAGAGAATACCTATCTTGTTACAGAGACGGGTATAGAGAACCTCACACCTGCTCCTGAGGAAATCATTGATTTGACACAGCGATAGACCTCCCCGATGACGCACATGAAACGCACTGCCCTCTACGCAGGATCCTTTGATCCCTTTACCCGTGGTCACGCCGACATCGTGGCACGTGGTCTATGTCTCTTTGATGAAGTCATCGTGGGGATCGGGACTAACGATGCGAAGCGCAACCTCTTCTCTGCAGAGGAGCGCCTGCTGCAGATCTCTCGTTACTATGCAGATGAGCCTCGTGTGCGCGTCTTGACTTACACAGGACTAACCGTATCTTTGGCTCAGGAGCTTCAGGTCGGAGCCCTACTTAGAGGTGTACGTAGTAGTACGGATATGGAGTACGAGCGTACGCTGGCAGACCTGAATCGTCACATTGCCGATATGGAGACGGTACTTCTCCCAGCCTCTCAGCGCTTCACACACATTAGCTCAACTGTTGTACGTGAGCTCCTACACTATGGAGGGGATGTGTCAGCCTTCCTGCCCGTAGGCTTCTCACTTGATGTCTCACCCATGGTATAGCAACTATGTCGGACTGGAAGAATCGCTTGGGGGTGCTCTACAGCACCAACCCAGACTTTGAATACACGACAGCCGAGGTAGCTGAACCAGAGACGCTACCAGCCGCTGAGCAGCCCCTCCGTCTCTCGCTCTCAAAGAAGCAGCGTGGCGGTAAGGAGGTGACGCTCATTACAGGCTTTATAGGTAGCTCAGCTGATCTTGAGGCCTTGGGTAAAACGCTGCGTCAGCGCTGTGGTGTGGGTGGATCGGCCAAGGACGGTGAGATCATCATCCAGGGAGATCAGCGCCAGAAGCTCCTCACGATCCTTCCTTCTCTGGGCTATACAAAGACGAAGTAACTAACACACTACACATACTATACCTATGGACAACGGACTATTCACCCCACAAGACCTCGAAGAACTGTCAGCTCGTGGCATTACTCCTGAGGCGGCAGCTCATCAAGTAGAGGAGATCCGCAAGGGATTCCCTTATTTGGAGATCTTGGCATCAGCCTCACTTGAGCAGGGTATCCTGCGCGTAGAGACCAGTGAAGAAGCTGGCTATATGGATCTCTGGGAAGAGTATCTTCTCTCAGGCAAGGCTTCGGTCTACAAGATGGTGCCTGCATCTGGAGCAGCTTCACGCATGTTCAAAATGCTCTACAACTTCCTTGAAGCTCCTTATACAGCTCCTGAGAAACCTGAGGAAGAGCGCTTCTTCAGCCACATCAATCAGTTTGCTTTTTATGAGCGCCTCAACGAAGCTTGTCTCCGTAATAACTGGAAGAGCATCCCTAAGCTCATCGCGGCTGGGGAGTATAAGACTATTGTAGAGAACCTTCTACTTCCTAAGGGGCTGGGCTATGGTAGCAAACCTAAGGCACTACTTCTCTTCCATAACTATAAGGAAGCCCCGCGTACTTCGGCAGAGGAGCATCTCGTCGAAGGAGCGCTCTATGCCCGTGATCGTGAGGGTATGGTACGACTGCATTTCACCGTATCTCCCGAGCACCGCAAAGACTTTGAAGCTCTTGTTCACTCGCTCCAGCCTGTCTATGAGGATCTCTACGGTGTGCGCTATGATATCAGCTTCAGCGAACAGCTCCCTTCTACCGACACGTTGGCATTGACACCTGATGGAGAGCTCTTTCGTACGGATACAGGCCACCTACTCTTCCGCCCAGGTGGGCATGGTGCCTTGATCCATAACCTTGGGAAGCTCCCTACCGATGTGGTCTTCATCAAGAACATTGACAACGTGGTTCCCGATCCCTATAAGGGCACAACCACCATGTATAAGAAGTTCCTCGGAGGCGTACTCATCGCACTGAGACGACAAATCTTCAGCTACCTCACCCTCTTGGAAAAGGGCAAGCCATCACACGCACAGATCGAGGAAATCCTCGGCTTTCTTGAGGGGCAATTATCCATTACGGTGCCTGAAGATTTGGATAAGGAGGATAGTAGTACCATCAAATGGATCCAAGGTCGTCTCAATCGCCCCATACGCGTCTGCGGTATGGTGCGCAACCAAGGTGAGCCCGGTGGTGGCCCCTTCATCGTCCGTGAGCATGACGGCAGCAGTTCTCTGCAGATCCTTGAGAGCTCGCAGATCGATATGGAGGATGCTGGACAACGTGCCTTCTTTGAGGCTGGAGGATACTTCAATCCCGTAGACCTTGTCTGCTCCATACGTGACTATAAGGGGCAGCCATTTGACTTGACAAAGTTTGTCAATCCCAAGACCGCCTTCATCTCACATAAGAGCCTCAGCGGTCGTGAGCTCCTGGCTCTTGAGCTTCCTGGACTATGGAATGGAGCTATGCACGACTGGAACACCGCCTTTGTCGAAGTGCCTCTCGATACCTTCAATCCCGTGAAGGAAGTCAATGATCTCCTCCGTACGGAGCATCAGAATCCTGCCTAACCCTACCCTGTTTCTCACATAAACCTATAAGCGTATGTCTACAATCATCGAGCGCTTAGCGCTACTCCGCAAGGAGATGAAGGCAGCAGGTCTCTCGGCCTACATCATCCCTTCTTCAGACGCACACCTCAGCGAATACACGCCTGATCGCTTCAAGAGTCGTGCATGGATCAGCGGCTTCAATGGCTCTGCTGGCACCGTCGTTGTGACCTTAGATAAGGCCGGTCTATGGACTGACTCCCGCTACTTCCTGCAGGCAGGCGAGCAGCTGAAGGACTCTTCTATCGAGCTTTTCAAGATGGGTGTCCCTGGTGTCCCCACTATCGAAGGCTTCCTCGCCGCTGAGCTTCCTGCTGGTGCAGTCGTCGGAGCTGATGGCTCATGCCTCTCCTTCGCAGAGGCTGATGACACTGAGCGTAAGCTTGCTGTCTATGGTATCGAGTATCGTCTCACGCAGGATCTTATCGAGCGTGTTTGGGCAGATCGTCCTGCTCTCCCCGATCAGCCACTCTTCCTTCACCCCGAGGAATACTCAGGCGCTAGTGCCAAGGAACGCATCGAGGCCGTCCGTGCTAAGCTCCGTGCGCAGGGCGCCAATGCTACGATCATCACGATGATCGATGAGCTAGCGTGGGTCTTCAATGTACGAGGCAATGATGTTTCCTTCAATCCCGTAGCCGTAGGCTTTGGCTACATCGGCGAGAAGGAAGCTGTCATCTTCGTAGACCCTGCTAAGGTGCCCGAGGAAGTTCGCTCTTACCTCACGGCCAATGGTGTCACCCTTAAGGGCTACACGGAGCTGGATGGCTTCATCGCAGCGCTCCCCTCTGAAGTCCGCCTCTTGGTCGATACCAAGCGCATCACCTACCACATCTATTCTCTGATCCCAGCGTACTGCCGTAAGATCGAGGGAGTCTCAGCTCTGACTCAGCTCAAGGCTATCAAGAACGGGACTGAGATCGCTTGCCTCCGTAAGGTCATGGCACGTGATGGCGCTTCTCTGACCCGCTTCTTCAAGTGGCTGGAGGAAGCTCTGGGACGTGGTGAAACTTATACAGAGTACGAGCTGGGTATCCGTCTCAATGAGTTCCGCGCTAAGGATGATAAGTTCTACGGTGACAGCTTCGGCACGATCTGTGGCTACCTCGGCAACGGGGCTATCGTCCACTACAGCGCGCAGAAAGACACGGCTGCTACAGTACGTCCAGAGGGTGTGCTCCTTCTTGATAGTGGCGGCCAATATCTCGATGGGACTACGGATATCACGCGCACGGTAGCGCTCAGCACTCCTTCGGAAGAGCTCCGTACGGACTACACGCTCGTCTTGAAGGGACACATTCAGCTTGCTCTGGTGCAGTACCTCGAAGGGACGCGTGGTAGCCAGCTTGATATCCTCGCTCGCCATGCACTCTGGCAGCAGGGCCTGAACTATGGGCATGGTACGGGACACGGCGTCGGCTTCTTCCTAAATGTCCACGAAGGGCCGCAGAACATCCGTATGGAAGTCAACCCCACGCCACTCGAACTCGGTATGATCACCAGCAACGAGCCTGGGCTCTACCGCTCGGGTAAGTATGGCATCCGTATCGAGAATCTCGTCATCACCGAGCTACGTGAAGAGACTGAATTCGGGCGCTTCTTCGGCTTCGAGACGGTGACTTTGTGCTACCTTGATAATCAGCTTGTCCGTAAGGATCTCCTCACGGCGGAGGAAATCGCTTGGTACGATGCTTATCAGGAACGAGTCTATCAGACGATCGCTCCCCTACTTAGCAGCGACGAAGCAGCTTGGCTTCGCTCCAAGACGCTCCCTCTCTAAAGAAGAGCGCTAAATAGAAATCCCCCTAAGGTCGGTGAGACCTTAGGGGGATTTTCTTTTACTCTTAAGAGTTACCCTAAGAGCTTGTATGGGAGTTCGCTTAGAATACGAAACCTACCTTGAAGCCAGCCTTGACATCGGTAGCGAAGCCACCAGCAGAAGACGTTGACTTAGATTCGTTCGTCGTAGCCGTACCACCTGCAGGCGTTGTCGTAACAGAAGTCTTACCGGTAGAAGCATGGAGGAGCTCCAGACCAGCTTCTACGCCGAGGTAGACGTGAGGAGCGACGTAGTAGTCTGCACCGAGGAGGAGGTCACCACCGAAGACGAAGCGAGGAGCATTCTTTGAGATGGTAGTTGCTGCGCTGTTAACGCTCTTCGTAGAGCCCGTAGCAGAACCGAGGAAGAGCTCAGCACCGATATAGGGAGAGAGGCGATCCGTGCCACCGAAGTGGTGTTCGAGACCAAGGCCGAAGGTAAAGACGTTGCTCTTCGTGGTAGCTTCGGTCACGGGGTCAGTCGTCTTCTCCGTGCTGGAGCTGTTGTTCAGACCCAGAGAAAGGCGCAGGGCGATGTTGTCCTGGAGGAAGTAGCGGCCCTTGATGAGACCAGCGTTGATGCCAGCGTGTGAGCCGAGAGCTATGGGTGATTTAGTCTGGTTGAAAATCCCATTAGCAAAGAGAGAGAAGTCGGTCGTCACGCTCCCTGCGAGGGACTTGAACTCCGACTGAGCCTGTGCGGAGACAAGCGCGGTAGCTGCGAGAGCTACAGTCATCAGAATCTTCTTCATTTTCAATAGTATTTATGCATTCCCCCACAAGTGTGATATCGAGGAGGTGTCGGCAAAGGTAGGCAAAAAGTATTACCTAAAAAACGTATAATATTTGCAGGAGAGCTCGTTACGCACTTGCTGCTGATTTTTATCCTCCTGCTATTGCTCCTAAAAGCTACCCGTATTGGTCGGTGATTTGACTAGTACTGCTTTCCTCATCGATATATAGATGGAAGGTGCTTCGCAGGGACCTCCCTCAGCTATCTATCGGGAGTAGTACTATCCTCTACGGTAACTCTCACAGGACAACCGCATCAAAGTGTACGCATCTTGGTCGTACTCTCCCCTACTGAGTACTGCATCGCCACCAGAGAGCGTATGCGAAGCAGTAGTGAGTACAAAGCTGCAACAATGGTCGTTTGCCCCCAAAAAAGCGATAGCCGTTTAACTACAGAGCAATAATCGTTTGCCAATTGACTCTACTTCAATACGACTTGCAAATGGAGACTGTTGACTTAGAGTCCTGCCCTCTACTTAGGGGGCTAAGGCATCGCACGCTCAGCTCCCCTATATACCTCTCCGAAGAGATACATAAGCCCTTCGCCTTATCGTGAGTATTCCTCTTATCAGCGGAGGGAAAAGCATCGTTCTCGTGAAGAAAAAGCGCCTTCCCGTAGTGGTTTTCCTCTGTCTATGCACGTAGATTTAAAGACCAGGCTCGTAA
>ERZ772766.427-NODE-427-length-24900-cov-4.013886_pt1 | contig 24900 bp, 21 predicted proteins | sample MGYA00511379_ERZ772766 | MGnify/ENA primary metagenome ERZ772766 (study PRJEB29015, sample SAMEA2737895) | human oral metagenome | biome: human oral; feature: human-associated habitat; material: dental | place: China | collected 2116 ...
GCTTCTTTATTGCCTTTGCTATCTGTGCAAATATCAGCGGTTGGGTCGCGCTCGCTCAATGCTTCCAAAATGGCTTTTTTCAGCGGTGCGCCGATGGTGAAATCCAAGGCTTTTAACGCCGGATTCAATACTTTTAAAAAGGCGTCGCGGTTTGTATAAAGTGTGTCATCCAATCCGCTCAATGCGTCAATAATGGCTTGTTGTTGTGCTTCGCCACGCTCTTCATCGGCTTTGATTTGCGCTTCATCTTTGATTTTTTTGCTTTTCGCCAAATTCGCAAAGGTGCTTTGTTCCCACAGTTTTTCAATGCGTTCTGCGCTGGCTTGGAAATTGAGGCGCAACGGACGTTCTACCGTGATTTTTAAATAAGCAAAATCTTGGTTATTAAAAATCTTGCTGTCTTTGGTTTCGGCAAAATTGGCATACAGTTTGGTAATATCTGCGATATGCTGTTCAGACAATTCGTTGCGTTTATTGCCGAGTGATTTTTGCATTTTTTGGAAATACTGCGTGGCGTTAATCAGCTGCACTTTGCCTTGTCGTTTCGCGCTTTTCTTATTCGATAAAATCCAAATGTAAGTATAAATGCCGGTGTTGTAGAACATTTGATCCGGCAGTGCGATAACGGCTTCAAGCAGGTCGTTTTCAATCACATAACGACGGATATTGCTTTCTCCACTGCCTGCATCGCCGGTAAACAGCGGCGAGCCGTTAAATACCACGGCAATGCGCGAGCCTTGACCATCTTTTTCAGGCTGTTTCATTTTGCTCATCATGTGTTGCAAAAAGAGTAGCGAACCATCGTTGATACGCGGCAGGCCAGCCCCGAAACGCCCGTTAAAGCCTTTATCTGCGTATTCTTCTTTGACGTAATCTTCTTGGTTTTCCCATTTCACACCAAAAGGCGGATTGGCAAACATATAATCAAAGCGTTTGCTTGGGTGCCCATCATGTGGGGTATAACCATTGCCTTTATCTTTGGCATTTTTTACCCCCAAGGTATCGCCGAAAATGATGTTTTCAGCAGGTTCGTCTTTAATCAGCAAATCGGCACAACAGATGGCATAGGATTCGTTGTTATACTCTTGTCCGTATAAACCCAGATGGATTTTTTGATTGAATCCTTTCAAGGCTTTTTCAGATTCGGAAAGCATGCCGCCGGTACCACAGGTCGGGTCATAGATTTCACGGTATACACCAGATTTAGACAATTCTTGATGATCTTCTTCAAACGCGATATTGACCATCAAGCGGATGACTTCACGCGGGGTAAAGTGATCCCCAGCCTCTTCATTTGCTTGTTCGTTAAATTTACGAATTAATTCTTCAAACAAATAGCCCATTTGCGTATTTGAAATGACATCCGGCGACAGTGTTAATCCGTGTGATTGCAAATCGCCGATAAAGGTTTGCAGGACTTTATACAGACGATTGGCCTCATCGAGTTTGTCGATTTCTTTTTCAAATTCAAATTTGTCAAAAATATCTTTAGCTTTGGCAGAAAAGCCGTTGATGTAGTGGATTAAATTCGCGCGGATATGGTCGGGATCATCCAGCAGGCGAGCGAGGTTGAAGCCACTGACGTTATAAAGCGTTTGCTTGCGGCTAGAACCAATAATTGCGGTTAATTCGCGATCAAGTTGGTTATTGAAAATCTGAATCTTGGCTTTTTTCTGATTTTCTAGATTTTCTTTTTTTGCCTCATCAGTTTCTGCATTTATTTTAGCATCGAGGATGCTTAACTCATTATTAAATAACGATTGTTTTGCCTGATACTGTGTTTTCATCGCATCTACGTGCTTAAATAAAATAGCATCAAAACGAGCAAGTACAATCAAAGGCAACATCACGCGGCGGTATTGCGGTGGACGATAAGTCCCACGAAGACCATTAGCAATATTCCAAATAATTGAAACAAGAGTACTATGATGAGGGTGTTGTTGGATATTTTCAGTGTTCATGATGATTCCTTAGTTTTTCATTAAAAGTTGTTCGGCTAAAGCATTGTTGTATTCATGGCGAAGTTGAATCAATTGCTCTAAGTATTGTTTTTCTCTCTGCGCGTGTAAGTGGCGATAAATAATCTCTTGTTGCTGCACCAGAGTGGGGACAGAAACAGGCAGTTCTTTCAGTGCTCCTACTGTAGTAATTGGTAGTGAGCTGCCTCTTGATACCGAAGAAAAATAATTTTTAGCAGCAATTGCGTTATTTAGATACCAAACCATAAATTCTGGTAAAATCGTATCTTCAATTATATTGATGATAATAAAAGAATTACTGGCTACGACTTTATCTTCAATATCGCCTTTAAACAGGTATGCTGCTAGTTCGCCTCTCGATGTCAATAAAATGGCATTATGCGATAAATATTGTGGTTTAGAATCGTATCGCCATTCAATACCAGTCAAAAGATCAATATCGATTTGGTGGTTTTGCTTTGATAAATCTTTTATCTGCACAGTTTTCACTTCACCATATTCCAGATAATCAATTGATTCTCTAATGGTAAAACCAGAGTTAAGCTGGGCGAGATGTTTAAGTAAAATGGTTTTCATCGTTTAGTTATCCACGTCGCAAATATCATTGTAATTAAAGGAAATAATACTTCCTGCGTAACGACTGTAATCATTAAAAGTTTTAACTTTTTCCCCTTCTCTTACCTGATTAAATCGGGCTTTACCTGTTTGGTTAGCCTTATCCAAACCTATAACTGTTAATTCTGAATGCATAGAGAATTGGTTTTCATCAAAAACGAGCTCTAAAATAATCAAGTCACCTATTTTTAAACGTTCTAATTTAGGTTGAATGTTTTTGGGGGATTGTGTTTGTACTTTAATCATAGCTACCTCTCTAACTTAAATTAAAAATTTCTTGTGGATTCAACCCGCTTAATCACAAACTTATACAGTAGATAAATAAGTGAGTTTTAAAAGTCATAGGTATAGTATACCCACCTTTCATTTATGTCAACTCACTTTTTTTGCTACAGCAAAAAAACAATCTAATAAATAGATTAACCAGCCTTACTTCAAACAAGCTTATAAAAAATACCAAGCATTTATGATGAGACAGAATAGGCTGATATTTACTAATGTATATTAAGCATTGAAACACCGGCTCTCCCTAAAAACACTAAAAAATCCCACCGCACTTTGCTATAATGCGCACCATTCATTTCATTCAAAACAAGAGAAGAATATGGCGGATTTCCCTTCCATTCGTGACCTCAACGAGCAAAATCTCAACGAAATTTTACAGCTTTCACAACATCATCCTTTGGTGATCACGTTTTATGCGCCAAGCCATGCGGATTCTGTGGCGTTTGTAAAAACCTTGGAAAATTATGCCAACCAATACCAAGGGCAATTTGTGTTAGCCAAAGTGAATTGTGAGAAAGAACAAATGGTGGCGGCGCAGTTTCGTATTCAAGCCTTGCCGACCACTTATTTATTTAGAGACGGGCAAGCGTTGGATGCCTTTCAAGGCGCGTTGGATAACACCACCTTGCAACAGCGTTTGAGTGCGATTTTGCCGAAAGAGGAAGAAATTAAATTTAATCAGGCGTTGGATTTGCTTGCGGTGGAAAATTATGAGCAGGCATTGCCGTTGCTGAAAGAGGCGTGGGAGTTGTCTGATCAGAAAAACAGCGATATCGCACTGCTCTATGCGGAAACCTATATCGCCATGAAAAAAACTGAGCCGGCACAGCAGATTTTGAACAAAATCCCCTTGCAAGATCGCGACAGTCGCTGGCAAGGTTTACAGGCGCAAATTGACTTGTTGATTAAAGCCGCCGATACGCCGGAAATTCAACAATTACAGGAAGAATTTGCAAAACAGCCAACCCATGATCTTGCGTTGAAATTGGCGTTGCAATTACACCAAGCCAACCGCAACGAAGAGGCCTTGGAGTTGTTATTTACCATTTTACGTCAAGATTTAGGCGCGGAAGACGGCAAAATCAAGCAGGAATTTTTATCCATTTTGGCCGCCATCGGCAACAACGATCCGGTAACCAATAAATACCGCCGATTGCTCTATTCGTTGTTGTACTGATGGGAAATCTTCTATAATAGCACTCGCAAATATTAAGTTGATAAGGATTGATTATGTCAGATATTAAACACGCGCAATTACTCATTTTAGGTTCCGGCCCTGCCGGTTACACGGCGGCTATTTATGCGGCACGCGCCAATTTAAAACCGGTACTCGTCACAGGGTTACAACAAGGCGGACAACTCACTACCACCAGTGAAATTGAAAACTGGCCGGGTGATTTCGGTGAAACGACCGGCCCTGAATTAATGCAAAGAATGTTGCAACACGCAGAAAAATTCGAGACCGAGATCGTCTTCGATCACATTAACCGCGTAGATTTATCTTCTCGCCCGTTCAAATTATACGGCGATGCACAAACCTTTAGCTGCGATGCGTTAATTATCGCCACCGGTGCGTCCGCTCGCTATTTAGGCTTGCCTTCCGAAGAAGACTTCAAAGGCCGTGGCGTTTCCGCTTGCGCCACTTGTGACGGTTTCTTCTATCGCAACAAACCGGTTGCCGTCATCGGTGGCGGTAACACCGCCGTGGAAGAAGCACTCTATTTAGCCAACATTGCTTCTGAGGTGCATTTGATCCACCGTCGCGATAGTTTCCGCGCAGAAAAAATTCTCATCGACCGCTTATACAAAAAAGTGGAAGAAGGCAAAATCGTGCTGCATACTAACCGCACTTTAGATGAAGTGTTGGGCGACAACATGGGTGTGACCGGCGTACGTTTGAAAGACGTGCAATCCGAAGCAACGGAAGAGGTCGCATTAGACGGCGTCTTCGTGGCTATCGGTCATGCGCCGAATACGGAAATTTTCCAAGGTCAATTGGAATTAAATAACGGGTATATCGTGGTGAAATCCGGTTTAAACGGCAATGCGACCGCCACATCCGTGGAAGGCGTTTTTGCCGCAGGCGATGTGATGGATCACAACTATCGTCAAGCCATTACCTCTGCCGGCACCGGCTGCATGGCAGCATTAGATGCCGAGCGTTATTTGGATGCGCAAAAAGCATAACTGTTCGGTAGGTGCACCAAGACAACACATTATGCAATATAAGGTGGGCAATAACGCCCACCTTCCGTTTTTCTGTTTCTGATACAACATAACTTATGGATAAATCTCGTCAAAAATATTTGCAACAATGGCTTCGCACACAGCAAAAGCCGATTAAAAAATATTTGAATCTCAACATTCTGCTCGCCACGTTCTCCTCAGTGATTTTAGTGGGGCAAACTTATCTCTTGGCCTCTTTGCTGCATAAGCTCATTATTCTGGGCGAACCGGTCACCGGCTTAGCGCCTTACTTTATCGGCTTAGTCGTCGGCTTTGCGCTACGTGCGCTGATTTTGTGGATCCGAGAAAAAATCGGCTTCAAGTGCGGTCAATTATTACGGAATATTATTCGTCAGCAAATTTTGGATAAAATCCATCAAGTTGGCCCGGCAACGATTAACAATAAACCTGCCGGCAGCTGGGCAACCATCATGTTGGAACAGGTGGAAAACTTGCATAATTTCTATGCCCGTTATTTGCCACAACAAGCGCTTTCCGCCATTGTGCCGATGATTATTCTGATTGCCGTATTCCCGTTGAACTGGGCAGCCGGTTTGATTTTAATGGGCACCGCGCCGCTGATTCCTATCTTTATGATTTTGGTGGGCAAAGCAGCAGCAGACAGCAGCCAAAAGAACATGGATACCCTTGCGCGTTTAAGCGGTCAATTCCTCGATCGTCTGCGCGGTTTGGAAACCTTACGTTTATTCGACCGCACTTCCGAGCAAACCCGCCATATTGAAAACAGCACGGAAGATTTCCGCGAAACCACCATGGATGTGCTTAAAATGGCATTCCTCTCCTCTGCCGTCCTCGAGTTTTTCACTTCGATTTCTATTGCATTAATGGCAGTGTATTTCGGTTTCAGTTATTTAGGACAAGTGGAATTCGGCAGTTACGGCACGCCGATTACACTCTTTATCGGTTTCTTCTGCCTCATTCTTGCACCGGAGTTTTACCAACCATTACGCGACCTTGGCACTTATTATCATGACCGTGCCGCCGGTATCGGTGCGGCAGATGCCATTGTAGATTTCTTGGAAGAAGATTATTTAATCGCCCAAGGCGACAGCAAAGCGGCATTTGAAAGCCAAAGTGCGGTGGAAATTTCAGGTGAAAATGTGGTGGTCTTGTCGCCGCAAGGTAAACCACTGACAGAGGCGTTAAATTTCCATATTCCGGCACACAGCCACATCGCTATCGTAGGGCAAAGCGGTGCAGGAAAAACCTCGCTAATTAATGCCATTTTGGGCTTTTTACCTTATGAAGGCAGCCTGAAAATCAACGGGCAAGAATTGCGCAATGTCGATTTAGCCCAATGGCGTAAACATATTGCGTGGGTTGGACAAAACCCGTTGTTGTTGCAAGGCACGATTAAAGAGAATTTATTATTGGGTGACATTCAAGCTTCCGCGCAAGAAATCGATCACGCGTTAGCCTTAGCGCAAGCGAAAGAATTTACCGACCGTCTCGGCTTAGAGGCTGAAATCAAAGAAGGCGGCATTGGCGTGTCCGTCGGGCAAGCACAACGTTTGGCTGTTGCACGTGCGTTACTGCGTAAAGGCAATTTGTTGTTATTAGATGAACCGACCGCCAGCCTTGATGCGCAATCCGAAAATCAGGTATTACAAGCCTTGCAACACATCAGTCGCCAACAAACAACCGTGATGATCACCCACCGCATTGAAGATCTGAAACAATGCGACACCATTTTGGTGATGCGCCACGGACAAATTATTCAGCAGGGGCATTTTGACCAACTGCAACATCACGGTTTCTTCGCCGAATTATTGGCACAACGACAACAGGATATTAACTAATGCGTGCTTTATTGCCTTTTATTCGTTTATTTAAATTTGCCAAACTGCCGTTAATTTTCGGTGGTTTGTTAATGATTCTAGGGCTTGCCTCCAGCATCGGGTTGCTTACCCTTTCCGGTTGGTTCTTGGCGGCGACTGCCATTGCCGGTTTAGGTTCGCTGTTTAACTTTTTCTATCCGTCTGCCAGCGTACGCGGTTTAGCTATCGGGCGTACCGTGGCACGCTATTTTGAAAAAGTCGTCACCCACGATGCCACTTTCCGCGTGTTAGCCAAATTACGCGTGCAAGTGTTTAGCAAAATTATTCCATTAAGCCCGGGTGTACTTAATCGCTATCGTAACAGTGATTTATTAAACCGCTTGGTTGCCGATGTGGATACCTTGGACGGACTTTATCTTCGCCTGATTGCACCGTTTATCAGCGCCATTGTGGTGATTACATTTATTACCATTGGATTAAGCTTTGTTCATGTGCCACTTGCGCTGTTCCTTGGTCTCACGTTACTGACATTATTATTGGTGATTCCAACCATTTTTTACCATCTAGGCAACAAATTCGGCGCAAAATTAACCCAATCCCGCGCCCTGTACCGCACGCAATTTGTGGAATTTATTCAGGCTCAAGCAGAATTATTGTTATTTAACGGGGAAGAAAAACTAAAAGGGAAATTGAGCCAAACCGAACAGCAATGGCAAGCCTATCAACAACAGGAAGCGAATTTATCGGGATTTTCCACCGCACTTTTGTTGTTTGCCAACGGCTTGGTGTTATGTATTGTGATGTGGTTTGCCGCACAAGTGGATTTGGGCAGCGATGAATACCGCGCCGCGTTGATTGGCTTGTTTGCCTTTGCCGCCCTCGCCTCGTTTGAAATTTTAATGCCGATCGGCGCCGCATTTTTGCACATCGGGCAAATGGTGGCATCGGCTGAACGGGTGACGGATATTATCGAACAGCAACCGCTGGTGGATTTTTCCGGCACGCAACTTGTTGAAAGCCAAACTCAAGTGCCGTTATTGCAAATTAATCACGTTCATTTCACTTATCCGCAACGCGATAACCCGGCATTAGTGGACTTAAATCTCTCTATTCAAGCCGGTGAGAAACTTGCCATTTTAGGAAAAACCGGCAGCGGCAAATCGACGCTACTTCAATTATTGGTACGCAATTATGATGCCAACCAAGGAGAAATCTTATTCGCCGGCAATCGTATTCAAGCCTATAGCGAAAGCAGTTTACGCCAACAATTTTGTTTCTTAACGCAACGCGTGCATGTGTTTAGCGATACGTTGCGTAACAACTTGCAACTGGCTACCCATGCGCCATTAAGCGATGAAAAAATGGCTGCTGTGCTACAACAAGTGGGCTTGGAAAAATTAGTGAATCAAGAAAAAGGATTAGATTTATGGCTGGGAGACGGCGGCCGTCCGTTATCGGGCGGTGAACAACGTCGTTTAGGCTTAGCGCGTGTGTTATTAAATGATGCGCCTATTTTACTCTTAGATGAACCGACAGAAGGTTTGGATCGCGAAACCGAACGCAATATTCTGCAAGCGATTTTGGCACACAGTGTCGGCAAGACTTTAATTATGGTGACGCACCGTTTAACCGCCATTGAGCAATTTGATCAACTTGTGGTGATCGATAACAGTCGATTAATTGAACAAGGTTCGTACAGCGAATTGATCAATAAAGAAAATGGCTTTTTCAAGCAACTGACACAACGTATTTAAAAGGAAAGGCTGGAAAGGTGGAAACCTTTCCGGCTTAGTCTCGGCACACGAAAATTCTGACTCTGGCTGCTTTCTTCCGAACCTGACCTGGTAAACCAGACTTCATTGCGAGGGACCGAAAAGGTTTCCATTGAATTAACCGCAAGATTTGATAGCGCGATTAAGGCTTCGCATTATGCAATAAGCCCTATTGAATTGCAAATGTTATCTCCGGATCACATCATAACAGCCTGAACTTTAAACAAACGAGGAAAATCATGACCGCACTTAACCAACTTATCGAACTGTTAAAACTAGAAAAAATCGACGATTTACTTTTTCGCGGCGCAAGCCAAGATCTCGGCTTTCGCCAAGTGTTCGGTGGTCAAGTCGTGGCGCAGGCGCTTTCTGCTGCGATTCAAGTCGCCCCTCAAGATCGTTTTTTACATTCTTGCCACGCCTATTTTCTCTCGCCGGGCGACAGTCAATATCCGATTATTTATGACGTCGAAATTTTACGCGAGGGCAGAAATTTCACGGCGATGCGGGTAAAAGCCATTCAACATAAATCACCAATTTGTCACATTACCACCTCTTTCCAAACCTTAGAACAAGGCTTTGAACACCAAAGCGAAATGCCAAAGGTAGAAGCACCTGATGATCTCATGTCAGAAAGCTCGGTCATTCAGCAAATGGCACAAACCATTCCGGAAGCGGTGCGCGATAAATTTACGGCAGAGCGTCCCTTTGATATTCGCACCAAATATTTAAATAATCCGTTCCACGGACATAAGCTGCCTCCACAACAATACTCTTGGGTACGCACCAATGGCGAAGCACCGACAGACTATCGCATTCAACAATGCCTACTCGCCTACTTCTCTGATTTTCATTGCATTTTGACCGCACTTCATCCCCATGAAAAAGGCTTTTTACAAAAAGGCATGAAAGTTGCCACCATCGACCATTCTATTTGGTTCCATCGCCCGTTCGATATGAATGATTGGTTGCTCTATGCCATTGAAAGTAACAACGCCTATGCCGCCCGAGGCCTTGCTCGCGGTCAATTTTTTGCGGCAGATGGCAGACTCATTGCCACCACCCAACAAGAAGGGTTAATTCGTTACGTTCCGGAAGAACAATAAAAAACGAGGGGAAAAAATGACCGCACTTTATGCCGCTCAAGATTTTTGGTATGCCGTTACCACGGCGCTGCAAACCACGGATCCGTTAGAAAAATGCCGCTTAGTGAATCATCTTTATGATGAGCTATTACCGCAGATTAAATTGACGGAATTATCCGATTTTCCGGAAGTGACACCACAAATGGATCTTGCCGGTATTCCGGAGAAGCCGCTGCTCGTTGCACCGAAAGATGTGCCGAAACGTTCTTTCGCCACAGAAGAAGGTTATGCCGCAACGTTGCACGCTATTGCCCATATTGAATTTAATGCCATTAATTTGGGCTTAGATGCTGCTTGGCGTTTTGGCAGAAATGCGCAACAAGAATTAGGCGAAGGCATGGCATTTGTCAAGGATTGGCTACGTGTCGCACGTGAAGAAAGCACCCATTTTTCCTTAGTCAACGCGCATTTGCAGACCCTTGGATATCAATATGGCGATTTTGAAGCCCATGCCGGTTTATGGGAAATGGCACAGGCAACCGCGCATGATATTTGGGAACGTATGGCATTAGTACCACGAGTACTGGAAGCGCGCGGACTGGATGCCACACCTGTGTTACAAGAAAAAATTGCACAACGGAAAGACATGGCTGCCGTCAAGATTTTAGATGTGATTTTAACAGATGAAATCGGACACGTTTATATCGGCAATCATTGGTATCACGCACTTTCCGCCAAACGCGGATTGGATGCCATGAAATGTTTTACCGAATTGCTACATAAATATCGTATTGTAATTTTTAAAGGGGTAATCAATACTGATGCCCGTTTACAAGCCGGGTTCACTCAACATGAATTAGATTGGATTTATGAAGTGGAACAAACCTTAAAGTCATACATTAAGTCATAAAAAATGCGGTGAAAAAACTCACCGCACTTTTATTTTTTAGCTTGTCATTCAAAGCAAATTACAACGCTTTTAAGATGTCATCCACACGTTCTTTGGCATCACCAAACAGCATTTGGGTGTTTTCTTTGAAGAACAATGGATTTTGTACGCCGGCGTAACCGGTATTCATAGAACGTTTGAATACCACTACGTTAGCCGCTTTCCACACTTCCAATACCGGCATACCGGCGATTGGGCTGTGCGGATCATCCATTGCGGCAGGGTTGACGGTGTCGTTCGCGCCGATAACCAAGACGGTGTCGGTGTCAGCGAAATCATCGTTGATTTCATCCATTTCTAACACGATGTCGTAAGGCACTTTGGCTTCCGCCAATAACACGTTCATGTGGCCCGGCAAACGTCCGGCAACCGGGTGGATACCAAAACGCACGTTTACACCACGCTCGCGTAATTTTTGAGTGATTTCTGCCACCGGATATTGCGCTTGTGCCACTGCCATGCCGTATCCTGGGGTGATGATCACAGAGCTGGAATTTTTCAACAATTCCGCCACTTCTTCCGCGGTTGTTTCACGGTGTTCGCCTTGTTCGGTCTCGGAAGACACTTGAACGTCATTACCAAAACCACCTGCGATAACGCTGATGAAAGAGCGGTTCATGGCTTTACACATGATGTAAGACAAGATCGCACCGGAAGAACCGACAAGCGCACCGGTCACAATTAACAAGTCATTGCTAAGCATAAAACCTGCCGCCGCCGCTGCCCAACCGGAATAGGAGTTCAACATGGACACCACCACCGGCATGTCTGCACCGCCGATAGAGGCCACTAAATGCCAACCGAAAGCAAGGGCAATCAGGGTCATGATTAATACCGGGAAGATGTTTTCCGGTTCACTTAAGAACGCCACCATTAACAAGGCAGAAACGATAAGCGCTGCCAAGTTTAATTTGTGGCGGTGTGGCAACATTAAGGCTTTGGAATTAATTTTTCCGCTTAATTTACCGAATGCCACCACGGAGCCGGTGAAGGTCACCGCACCGATGAAGATCCCCAAGAACACTTCCACGTTATGTACGCTGGCAAGTGCGGCTTGTTCTGCAAGGAATTTCGCTTGTTCTACGTCATTTAAACCGCTCGGCATGGTTGGGATATCATGCAAACCGTAGCTGTTATAGCCCACCAATACGGCAGCCAAACCGACAAAACTGTGCAAGATCGCCACCAATTCCGGCATTTCCGTCATTTCAACTTTTAATGCACGTTGAATACCAATCGCCCCACCAATCACCATAGCAATGATGATCCACAATGTGCCTTCGGATTTTGGCCCGAAGATGGTGGCGATGAGTGCAATCCCCATCCCGATAATGCCGTACCAGCATCCTGCTTTTGCCGTTTCGTGTTTAGAAAGACCGGCTAAGCTCATAATGAAGAGCAACGCTGCAACAATATACGCAGCTTGTACAAAACCTTCTGACATGATTTTCTCCTTAGCCTTTTCTAAACATGGAAAGCATACGTTGAGTGACGCGGAAGCCACCAAAAATGTTGATGCTTGCCACTAAAATCGCAATAAATGCCAACACACTAATGAAGAAATTACCTTGTGAGATTTGCAATAACGCCCCCACGATAATAATCCCTGAAATCGCATTGGTTACCGCCATCAATGGGGTGTGTAGCGCATGGCTCACATTCCAAACCACATAGTAACCCACGACACAAGCCAAGACGAACACGGTTAAGTGAGAAAGGAAAGCCGCCGGCGCAATAGACGTGAGCCATAAGAAAAGCACACCCACTGCCGCCATAATGCCGTATTTTTTACGCGGATCCGTTGGTTTTTCTTCCTCTTTTTTGACCGCACTGGCGGCTTTCGCTTGTTGTTGCGGTTGCGCAGACACTTGAATTGGCGGTGCCGGCCATGTCACTTCGCCATCACGAATAACCGTTACGCCACGCAATACCACGTCGTCGAAATTGATGTCGATTTGACCGTCTTTGTTTTTGCAAAGCAATTTCAATAAGTTAACAAGATTGGTGCCGTAAAGTTGGGAAGATTGCGTTGGTAAACGGCTTGGCAAATCAGTGTAACCAATGATTTTCACTTGATTATCGGTAACCACCACTTCGCCGGCTTTGCTTAATTCACAGTTACCGCCGGTTGCTGCCGCCAAATCGACGATCACGCTGCCCGGTTTCATGGATTCCACCATTTCTTTGGTAATTAAGCGCGGTGCAGGTTTGCCCGGAATTAATGCGGTGGTAATGATAATGTCCACTTCTTTCGCTTGTTCTGCGTAAAGGGCAAGCGCGCGACGATTAAATTCCTCAGACATGACTTTGGCATAACCATCGCCACTGCCGCCTTCTTCTTTGAAATCGATTTCAAGGAAGCTGGCGCCCATACTTTCTACTTGTTCTTTTACTTCCGGACGGGAGTCAAAGGCACGTACGATAGCACCAAGGCTGTTTGCTGCACCAATCGCGGCAAGACCGGCAACACCCGCACCAATCACCAACACTTTCGCCGGTGGCACTTTACCTGCGGCGGTAATTTGTCCGGTGAAGAAACTGCCGAATTCATGTGCGGCTTCTACCACGGCACGATAACCCGCAATATTTGCCATCGAACTTAATGCATCCAACGCTTGCGCACGAGAAATACGCGGCACGGCATCCATCGCCAACACATTGATTTTTTTCGCTGACAGTTTTTCCATGAGCTGCGGATTTTGCGCAGGCCAGATAAAGCTGACTAAGGTTGCCCCTTCTTTAATTAAAGCGATTTCATCGTCGGTCGGCGCGTTGACTTTAAAAATAATGTCGGCTTGCCAAACCTGTGCGGCATCACCGACTTTCGCACCGGCAGCTACAAATGCCTGATCTTCAAAACTGGCTTTGAAACCCGCATCATGTTCAACAATTACGTCGAAACCGAGCTTCAAAATTTGCTGAACCGTTTTCGGCGTTGCCGCCACACGACTTTCATTATCAAGCCGTTCTCTAGGTACACCAATTAACATAATGATTCCCTTTGATTGGTTAAGATTTAGGTAACAAACTTACCCGCCCGAAATGACACCTCTCGGCAGTCAAATTAGCCCTCACTCTACCATTGTTCCCTCAAAAATTAAAAAAATTTTTCGGCTTTTTATTCAATATGTGATCCCTATTACACTTTGCGCAAGGCTATAAAAACATTAGAAATTCATTCCACCCTTTGCTATCTTAGCGCGCGAATCTTTTGGCTACCGCTTCACATTCGGTCAGTTAAAAAACACGGAAAAACTTAACCGCACTTTGATGCTCAAGGTCAAACACAATGCAATTACCCTCTCTACAATCTGCCACTTTAATCCGCCGTTACAAACGCTTTTTAGCGGATGTGCAACTGCCGAACGGCGACATCACGACGCTACACTGCGCCAACACCGGCGCGATGATCGGCTGCGGCGCGGAAGGCGACACCGTTTGGTATTCCACCTCCGACAGTGCCACACGGAAATACCCAAGCTCTTGGGAGCTAACCCAATTAGCCAATGGCAATCTGGTTTGCATTAACACGCACCGTTCTAATCAGCTCACCTTTGATGCCTTACAGAAAAAACACATCCTTGAACTCGCCATGTATGACGAAATTCATCCGGAAGTGAAATACGGTGAAGAAAACAGCCGCATTGATTTTCTGCTGAAAGGCAAGGATCTGCCCGATTGTTATGTGGAAGTGAAATCCATCACGTATGTGGATAACGACAAAAAACTCGGGATGTTTCCTGATGCTGTCACAACACGTGGTCAAAAACACTTACGTGAATTGATCGCAATGAAAAAACAAGGCCATCGCGCGGTAATTTTCTTTTGTGGATTGCACGATGGGTTCGATCATTTTCAAATCGCAAAACACATTGACGCCAAATATGACGCGCTTTTCCAGCAAGCCCTCAAAGAAGGTGTGGAAGCCTATGCATATGCCGCTGAATTTGAAAAAACGCAAGGAATTCCGACCGCACTTCACCTCACAAAGGTCGTACCACTTAAGCTAAATGGGATTTAAGTGAATTATTTGAGAATTATTTTCATTAAAGTGCTTGACATTAATTTTGAGAATAATTATCATTTAATCATTCAAACAACAATAGATAATCACTCCAACTTCAACGCCTCATCCCCCACAAGAGGCGTTTTTTTTCGCCTGAAATCCGGCCTTTTCCTTAAAAATAATTCAAATTTGTCGAATAACCTCTATAATGTAGCCTTTCGGTAAATTGAATAACATTAGGAAAAGACATGACTGATATGAATACCGTTCTCGCAGAACTAAAACGCGGCGTAGATGAAATTCTTTCTGAACAGGATTTAATTGAAAAACTTAAAGAAAATCGCCCATTGCGCGTGAAACTCGGCGCAGACCCAACCGCACCGGATATTCATTTAGGTCACACGGTGGTATTAAACAAATTACGTCAATTCCAACAATTAGGCCACGAAGTTTATTTCTTAATCGGTGACTTCACCGGCATGGTGGGCGACCCATCCGGCAAAAATGCTACCCGTCCACCGCTTAGCCGCGAAGATGTGTTACGTAATGCGGAAACCTACAAACAACAAATTTACAAAATTCTCGATCCGCAAAAAACCCGCATCGTATTCAACTCTGAATGGTTGGGTAAATTAGGCACCGAAGGCATGATTCGTTTAGCAAGCAACTACACTGTTGCCCGTATGTTGGAACGTGATGATTTCAAAAAACGTTTCTCTAACAATCAACCCATTGCGATTCATGAATTTATTTATCCGCTCTTGCAAGGTCATGATTCTGTTGCGTTGGAAGCCGATGTTGAGTTAGGCGGAACCGATCAAAAATTCAATTTATTAGTGGGGCGCGAATTACAAAAATCTGCCGGTCAAAAACCACAAGTGGCGATTACCCTGCCATTATTAGTGGGCTTGGATGGCGAGAAAAAAATGTCTAAATCCCTCGGTAACTATATCGGTGTCACCGAAGCACCAAGCGAAATGTTCGGCAAAATCATGTCCATTTCCGATGACTTAATGTGGGACTGGTACAACCTGCTTTCTTTCCGTCCATTAGCTGAAATCGCCCAATTAAAAGCAGATGTGGCGAACGGTAAAAATCCACGGGATGTAAAAATCTTATTAGCGAAAGAAATTATTGCCCGTTTCCATGATGAGGCGGCTGCAGAGGCGGCTGAACAAGAATTTATCAACCGTTTCCAAAAAGGCGCGATGCCGGATGACATGCCTGAATTTACCTTTGAAGGCGAAATTGGGCTTGCCAACTTGTTAAAAGACGCCGGTTTAGTGGCTTCAACTTCAGAAGCCAACCGCATGGTACAACAAGGTGGCGTGAAAATTGACGGTGAAAAAGTGGAAGATGCCAAACTGGTTATCACCGCCTCCACTGCGGTTTACCAAGTGGGTAAACGCAAATTTGCCAAGGTCACGGTGAAATAAAAACATCACAAAAACGAACCGCACTTATGGCTTCATAAAGTGCGGTTATTTTTATCCGCGTTTTTTAGGGTTAACACGAGGAGCAAAAGATGAGCCAAAAAATTTGGGTATTAGGTGACGCCGTGGTGGATCTAATTCCGGACGGAGAAAATCATTATTTGCGTTGTGCGGGTGGTGCGCCAGCAAATGTGGCGGTAGGCATAGCCCGTTTAGGCGGTGAAAGCGCGTTTATCGGTCGCGTGGGCAAAGATCCATTGGGCGAATTTATGCTACAAACTCTGCAACAGGAAAACGTACAAACCAACCATATGATTCTTGATCCGCAACAGCGCACCTCCACTGTCGTGGTCGGGTTAGATAACGGCGAACGCAGTTTTACCTTTATGGTCAATCCAAGTGCCGATCAATTTTTGCAAGTGGCGGATTTACCGAATTTCCAAGCGAACGAATGGCTTCACTGCTGCTCTATTGCTTTAATCAATAATCCTTCCCGCGAAACCACCTTTGAGGCGATTCGTCGCATTAAAGCCGCAGGCGGATTCTTCTCTTTTGATCCGAATTTACGCGAATCCCTGTGGTCAAGTTTTGAAGACATGAAAGAAACGGTGATGCAGGCGGTGGCATTGGCGGATGTATTGAAGTTTTCAGAAGAAGAATTAACGCTGCTCACCGACACACAAACCTTAGACAAAGCGTTTGAAAAAATCACCGCACTTTATCCGGAAAAATTGATCATTGTGACCTTAGGCAAAGACGGCGCACGCTATCATTTAGCCGGTAAAAAAGACATTGTTGCCGGCAAAGCCTTAAAACCGGTTGACACCACAGGTGCGGGCGATGCCTTTGTCGGCGGTCTTCTTGCCGGGCTTTCACAACATCCTAATTGGAAAGAAATTCCTGTGCTTGAGCAAATTCTCCGTCAAGCCAATGCCTGTGGCGCGTTAGCGACCACGGCAAAAGGTGCCATGTCTGCCCTGCCGAATAAAGCACAACTGGCTGAATTTTGTGACAACGTCGCACTGTAACGAACATCCTTACGATGCGATATTTTCTGTGTTTTTTCTGTTTTATTCTCCCCATCGCCCTGCAAGCGCGCACGGCAGATTGTTTTGTGGTGGGGATTAGCGATGGCGACACGTTCACTTGTTTAACCGCCAATCGTAAGCCCATTAAAGTGCGGTTAGCCGAAATCGACGCACCGGAAAAAGCACAGCCTTTCGGGAAAAAATCCCGTCAAATGCTGGCTTCACTGATTCATAAACGCCATGTGACATTAGATATTCAAGGTGACGATCGCTATCAGCGCACCCTAGCAACGGTGTATGATAAGCAGGGGCAAAACATCAATTTAATTATGGTACAACAAGGCATGGCATGGGCTTATCGACAATATTTGCACGATGTCGCCTATTTACAGGCTGAGCAAACGGCAAGAGAACATCGACGCAGTTTGTGGCGCGATCCCTCGCCTATTGAACCCCATTTATGGCGTCAACAACAAAGAAGGTAAAAATGCATTTTGATCCCCTGATATTTCGTCAATATTTTCCCTATTTCACTCACACAGATGCCGTGGTTTATCTTGATAACGCCGCAACAACCCTCAAGCCGCAGTGCTTAATCGAGGCAACGGTTGCCTTTTATCAATCCGCCGGTTCAGTGCATCGCAGTCAATATGACGAAAAACAGACCGCACTTTATGAACAAGCTCGTAGTCGGGTTAAGCAGTTAATTCATGCCGAAAGCGAACAAACAGTGATTTGGACATCCGGCACAACGCAAGCCATTAACACCGTGGCAAACGGTTTATTACCGCATCTCAATGCCGGCGATGAAATCATCATCAGTGAAGCGGATCATCACGCTAATTTCGTCACGTGGCACCAAGTAGCTAAAAAAAGCGGCGCCATTATTCATGTGTTGCCGATATTGGATAATTGGCTAATCGACACCAATGCCTTATTACAAAAACTCAGCCCTCGCACCAAATTGGTGGCGTTAAATTTTGCCTCTAATGTCACCGGAACACAGCAATCTGTCAAACAATTGATTGAATTGATTCGCGCACAAAGTTCCGCGCTTGTTTTAGTGGATGCGGCACAAGCCATTAGTCACATCAAAATTAATTTAGCAGAATTGGATGCCGATTTTATTGCCTTTTCCGCCCATAAAATTTACGGTCCAACCGGGCTTGGCGTGTTAAGCGGAAAATTGGAGGCGTTAAATTTATTACAACCCTTGCAGTACGGCGGCAAGATGATTAGCAAAGTGAGTAAACAACACATCACCTTTGCCGAACTGCCTTATCGCTTAGAAGCCGGCACGCCGAATATTGCTGCCGTGATTGGCTTTAACGCCGTGCTAGAATGGTTAAGCCAATGGGATATTGGCGAAATGGAAGAAAACGCCGTACGCTTGGCAGAAATGACCCGTCAACGTTTATCCTCTTATCAACAATGCAAATTATTTAACTCACCACAACCAAGTTCGATCGTCAGCTTTGTCTTTGAGGATATTAACGCCTTCGATTTAGCCACGCTATTAGCCGAACAAAATATCGCTTTACGCGTTGGTGAACATTGCGCACAGCCTTATTTAGCAAGATTAGGACAGGCCGCTATCCTGCGCTTATCTTTTGCACCTTATAATATCGCCTCAGACGTTGAAGCATTTTTTAACGCCTTAGATAAAAGTTTAGAATTATTAAGATGAACATTGAACAACAATTAATGAACGCCAAAACATGGGAAGAACGCTACCGTTTGATTATTCAAGCCGGCAAAAATCTCCCTCCGCCCAATGAAAATGAACTCACTCAGATGGACAGCATTCCGGGTTGCGAAGTACAGGTATGGTTTAAATTCACCGAAAAAAACGACCGCACTTTTCACTTTCAAGCCTATAGCGAAGCGCGGATTATGAATGGTTTACTCTGGATTTTATTGCAGCACATTGAAAACAAAAGCGCAGAACAATTACGCCATTTTGATCTAACTGCCTATTTCACCCAACTTGGCATTGCACAACGTTTAAGCACGACCCGCCTAAACGGTTTAAAACACATTGAACAGATTTTGCATCATTTGTAAAAGCGATTTGAGGACAACGTTCTAGGCTAACTTACGAAGTTAGCCTAACGTCATGAATATATTATTTTGGTAGGTCGTCTAAGAGACTGTCTTTTGCCGCAGAGAGGTATTGCAGCATAGACCAAATCGTCAAAATCGCCGCAATATAAAGTAGGATAATGGCAGCGATTTCCATGTAAACGTTATAACGCCACAATAAGCCACCCAAGGCTAACATTTGTGAGGTGGTTTTTACCTTGCCTAACCAAGACACCGCCACTTTGCTGCGACTGCCTAATTCTGCCATCCATTCGCGCAAGGCGGAGATAATAATCTCTCGAGAAATAACCACAATCGCCGGTAGCGTAATCCAAAAGGTATGATTATATTCCACCACTAAAACTAACCCGGCCACTACCATCACTTTATCCGCCACCGGATCCAAAAATGCACCAAAACGCGTAGTTTGTTTCCATTTGCGGGCGAGATAGCCATCCAGCCAGTCGGTGACACCGGCGATAAAGAAGATAAAGGTGGTTAAAAAAGGCGCCCAATCAAAAGGAAGATAGAAAGCAATAATGAAGAAAGGAATTAAAATAACTCGAAATATCGTTAAAAAAATGGGGATGTTTAATTTCATAATTCGCGTTCTAGCCGAGGATGAGTTGTGGCTTTATTCTAAATCAGATTGCGCCACTTTTAAATGCCTCCTATGTAAATTTGCGTAAAAAGGAACTAGTTCCCAAACAAATTTAGCGTTAATATTTTTACCCGAAAAAACAACCGCACTTTTAATCCATTTTCCCCTTTTTTGTAGGATATTATCATGTCAAAAAAATCATTAGCCACCACCTTAGTCCACGCCGGAAGAAAAAAACGTTATACCCTTGGTTCAGTCAATCCGGTTGTGCAACGAGCATCCTCTCTTGTCTTTGATTGCTTAGAAGATAAAAAGCACGCCACCCTTCATCGTGCAAAAGGTGAGCTTTTTTATGGTCGTCGCGGCACCTTAACCCATTTTGCGTTGCAAGATGCGATGACCGAATTAGAGGGCGGCGCAGGCTGCTATTTATACCCTTGTGGTGCGGCGGCAGTCACGAATAGCATTCTTTCTTTTGTGAAAAACGGGGATCATGTGCTGATGACCGGTGCGGCTTATGAACCGACACAGGATTTTTGCAATGTCGTATTAAAAAAATTAGGTGTAAACACAACCTTTTATGATCCGATGCTAGGCGACAAAATTGCCGATTTAGTCCAACCGAATACAAAGGTTTTATTTCTCGAAGCGCCAAGCTCTCTCACCATGGAAGTTCCCGACATTCCGGCAATCGTTTCCGCCGTGCGCAACATCAATCCGGACATCGTTATTATGATAGATAATACTTGGGCAGCCGGTGTGTTGTTCAAAGCGTTAGAACATGGCATTGATATTTCAATTCAGGCCGGCACGAAATATTTAGTGGGGCATTCCGATGTGATGATTGGCACGGCAGTGGCTAATACCCGTTGCTGGGATCAACTACGCGAACACTCTTATTTAATGGGTCAAATGGTGGATGCCGACAGCGCCTATACCACAGCACGCGGATTGCGTACGCTCAATATTCGCTTAAAACAACACGAAGAAAGCAGCATAAAAGTGGCACAATGGTTGGCACAACAACCGGAAGTGAAAGCAGTGTATCACCCTGCCTTGCCAAGTTGCCCCGGCAATGCTTTTTTTAAACGGGATTTTAGCGGTTCAAGCGGATTATTCTCTTTTGAGTTAAAACAAAAACTGACACAACAACAGCTAGAAGCCTTTATGAATCATTTTGACTTATTCACCATGGCTTATTCCTGGGGCGGCTTTGAATCTTTGATCCTCTATAATCAACCGGAGGAAATTGCCAAAATCCGTCCGAATATTCCGCGAAAATTAGAAGGTACCTTAATTCGTGTCCATATTGGCTTAGAAGATGTGGATGATTTAATTGAAGATTTACGCGCAGGATTTAAACGATTAGCACAAAATTAAGGTGACGATTTATTAGACAGCCTTACCTTAAAACTGTGATCTGTGTCAGAAAATGGAGAGAAAAAAGTAAGGTTACTGTTGACACGCTTATTTTTCTTTGCCAAGATCGTGACACTTCAAAAGAAGTAGTCTGAATGATTCATTGATGCTAATTTAATGAAAAAGTTCAAAACTGACCTTAATAACAAATAATTTCTGAAAAGGAATGAAGATTATGAAAAAGACAGTAATCGCATTAGCAATCGCTGCTTTCGCAGCAACCGGCGCAGCAAACGCTGCAACAGTTTATAACCAAGATGGTACTAAAGTTGAACTTGGTGGTTCTGCCCGTATCTTCTTAGGAAAAGTTGGTAAAAATCAACGTGGCGACCTCGTGAACGATGGTTCCCGTATTAAAATCAATGCAACTCACACATTAGACAATGGTTTGTCTGCATTCGTAGGCTATGAAACTCGTTTTAAAGATAAACAAAAAGAAAATCAAGAAGGTTCTGAAACAACTTTTGGTAACATTGTCACAAATAAATTATTTGTGGGTTTTGGTTTTGAAAACGTGGGTAAATTAAGTTTCGGTCGTCAAGCCACTACTGCAGATGATGTATTAGGTGATGGCTTATACTATCGTTCTGGTGATAACAACATCCTAACAACAGGTGCGGATAAATCCATTAAATTCCGTTCTGCTGACTTCGAAGGCTTTAGCTTCGGTGCAGACTACTTATTCGGTAATCCAAATAAAGTAACTGCAGCTAAAAGCTATAAAAATGGTGCTGGCGTAGCCGCATTCTATAACTATGACTTTGAAAAAAATCATAACATTGAATTCGCAGCAGGCTATACTTTCGATCAATATGATTCTGTGAACTCTTCTTCAACATCACAAAAAAATCATAACTGGTTATTATCTTCCCACTATAGATTAGATGCATTCAGATTCGCAGTGGCTTACGGTCAAAGCACTGAGAAAGTGACCGGTGCAGCACACGACACTAAAGGCAAATATATCTTCTTAGAAAGCAAATATGATCTTGCTGATGTTGCAGGTATCCCATCTACCCTTGGTTTACAATGGGAACGTTACAGTGAAAAAGACTACAATGGTCAAGATCAAGGTAAAAGCATTAAAAACCAATACATCGCAATGGCTGACTATAAGTTAAGCAAAAACGTTGTGCCTTATGTACAATATACCCGTGCAACTGAGAAAAATAACTACGGTCAACGTACCAATGAAAACATCTACGGTGCAGGTTTACGTGTACACTTCTAATTTGAGTTAATACTCATTAAAAAGGCCGACGTTATGTCGGTCTTTTTTTTTTGAGAAATAAGATGAAAATTCGCCGCACTTTGTGACAATCAGGATTGAAGAATCATCATAATACAATCTATCCCTGATCAAAAATTCGAAATTCCCCTTAATAACTTCAGTTAAAATATCACCGACAAACCTCTAACGCCTCTTGAGAGCCAAGTGATGCAAACAAATAATGGACGATATCATTATGATTTGAATAATATTTACTCACTAAATAAGGCGATTTATTTTGATAAAAATAACAATATAATTCTCCTCTATTTAAAAAAGATTGTTTTTTAAACGTCGAAATATTCAAATTTTTTAAAATGGCTCTCCCTTTATCGGAAGAAATTATGGCATAAAGCTGGGAAACTGGTATTTCATCCTTTTTATTAGCCTCAAAAATCATAATCATTTCACTTGTTTCAACGAATGTTCTTACAAAAATGTTATGACTACTTGCCGGAAACACATGAATATACCATGACGATGATTTTGAATTTAAAAACTCATTAGGCGAGTCATAAATATTGTCTTGATGTGTTTCATATCCAAAGAAAGCAATTAACAACAGGCTCATAATCACAAAGAATCCTACACTACACTTCGATACTAACTTAATAAACCTCATCATAGATATTCCTTTTTACATTCTTTATTATCGCTTTTCAGTGAAAATATATTTCACATCTATACAGTTATTTCATATTTAACCCCAAATTAATAAGCTGAATAGATAACGCACAATGGCGCATTGCTTCCCAGCACATGCCGAGATCCAATAAAAAACACATCAAAAAACTCACAGAATTTTGTTTACTTTCTGAGGTGTACATTAGGAAGTGTATGACAACACAAGTATTCATTACTAAAAAAAGTGCGGTCATTTCCTCAAATATTTTCTCATCAACGTATTGGGAAAAAGTGATCTGCCCCCCAAAATTTACCGCACTTTTTTTACACAATCAATTTTAGAAACTGTATTTCAAATTCGTAAAGTAAGAACGACCACGCTCATTATAGGTGCGAGCCGTGCCGGCATTACGATAAATACGTTTATCTAAAATATTATTCACCCCCACACGTAGGCTTAAACTGTTATTAAATTTATAGCCAACGTTAGCGCCCCAAATGCCGTAGCTACCAAGTTGATATTGCGTCACCAGGCTTTCACCGGTGTTATAAATTACGTGCATAAAGTTTTCCGCATTCTCAACGGTTTTTTGTTTGCCGTAACGGGTGTAAGAGGATTGCCTAAGAAATAACAAGCACGTCCCCAGTCAAAACCTTTCGGATGACTGTTTTGAAGAACCGTATATGGTTTACCTTTGGCATCTGTTTTAACAATACTACCGATTGAATTTAACGCATTTGGATTATTCCAGTTATTTGCGCTGTCAATCAGACAACCATTACTCGCGTTAATGAGCAAATAATTCGGGGAAGATTGATAAAGATTCGGTGCTTTATAGGCTCTTGCTACTCCACCTTTAATTTTCCAGTTTTCGCTCACTTGGTGTGAGAAGTTGAATGACGGACTCCAGTTCGATTTAGAATTGGTGCTGGAATCAAAACGAATGCCCGATGTTACAATGGTTTTGTTATTTGGCAACATAATGTTGTCTTCCAAGAACACCGCCCATTCATTTTGTGCCACTTTACCACTACGCCCTTTATCTTTTAACCAAGGCACAATGGCATAAACTTGCATGGTTTGCGTCATAGAAGCAGCATCATCCAATTCAGAACGGGACGCTTCCGCACCAACAGTCACCATATGGCTAGTATTACCCAAAGCAAACGGAATATAAAGTTCATTGCTAAAACGGTAGTTTCTGAGTAAACCGACAGATTTATTTAACCCGTTGTAAGCCCCTTCCGTACTGCCCAACAAGCCTTCCGGATAATGATAGTTGCGGGTTTGGTCGAAAGTGAAATAAGTGCGGTTATCTAATGCGCCCCATTTGCCTTCATGTGTTAAAGCGTAACTTTGACGATAAAGCGTTGAGGTTTCCGCATGTTGTAACGCAAGATCACGGCTGATTTTCATAGCTTGATTCAGTAAAACAGAGCTGTTTTGTGTATCCCCGTTATAAATATTGCCTTGACGACTGTATGCTGCATCAAAGGTTAATTTTTGATCCGGGGTAATATTCCAAACTAACTGCCCTGCCACAAACGCAGATTCTCAGCAAATTTTTCATTTATGAAATAACAATCCGCACGTAAAACGTGCGGTTTTTAGGCTCCCCTATAAGGGTCTATACTTCACAAGCCCCTCAAGGGGATTGTGAAAACTGGTAATCGTGTTTATTTTCATGTCACTATTTTAGTGAATTGTAGCGTGCAACTTGTTGCAC
>ERZ772766.428-NODE-428-length-24847-cov-3.051710_pt1 | contig 24847 bp, 13 predicted proteins | sample MGYA00511379_ERZ772766 | MGnify/ENA primary metagenome ERZ772766 (study PRJEB29015, sample SAMEA2737895) | human oral metagenome | biome: human oral; feature: human-associated habitat; material: dental | place: China | collected 2116 ...
TATAACCCAATTCTTTATAGATTCCCATATACTTTTAAAGAAATCAATTATACCTTCAGTTCCAACATAACCAACAGATTCTGGTCCTGCACCCCAGTTAGCTATTCTTTTTCCTTGATTAATCTTTATAAGTTCCTTTTCGTCATTTTTTGCTACTGCATCTACATATTCAGCAACTCTTTCATCTTGAACTTCTTTAAGTGGTTTACCTTTGAATTTATCTGCTACCCAGTCACAAAGTTTTTTAAGCCAAGAAACTTTACATATGATTGCTATAAATCCAGCTTTAACTTTTCCAAATGCATTACCTATTTTAGTTCTAAACCATTTCCATACTGCTCTTCCATAACCAGCTAATTTACTAAATAAAGCTTTTATAGCAGCCCAGATACGTTTAAATACTCCTTGTTTTTCTTTTGGAGCTTCTTTAGTTTCTTCTTTTTTATCTTCCTTTTTCTTTCTTCTAAATAATGCTTCCATTCCTGATACCATCATAGATGTATCAAAATATATTCCTTCAAACCCTGATTGAGCTTCAGACATTTGAACCTCAGAGTCAAAGCCTAAAAGCTCTGACTCAATTGATTCAAGTGCAAAAAGTTTATCTTCTTCAGGTTTAAATGAAGTAATGTTTTCAAGTCCATTTAGACTGAAATCAAATTTCATTATTTACCTCCTTAAATTTCTCCAGAAGACATAACTACTTTTTCTGGAGCATCTTTATCTTCTTTAGATATATAAGATTCTATTTCAGATACAGAAGCTATAAGCTTTCTAGAGATATTAGAAAGTTTAGTTCCACAATCTCTTAACATAGATAATATATCTTTTGCTTTTTCAAGTCTTACTTTATCGTCTCTATTTTCTAAGAAACCTTTAAGAAGTTCTGAATCAGCAGCATCTCCTCTATCTAAAATATCTTTTATATATTTATATTGACTTTCAAAGTTTTTAGAGAAAGTATTTGCAAGTTCATTAAACATATCTAAGAATTTTTGAAGATATTCAAACTGACTATCTTTATATGCGTCATATACTGTATATTGAGATACTTCATTATAATGAATAGAGAATAATTTGTCATCCCCAACAGATAGAACTCTTTTAGCAGTAAGTATAGTTTGCTCTATCATAGCTTCATTATCATAGTCTTTACTTTCACTTAATTCTTGTGCAGCAGCTTTATCTTGTTGCATTATAGCTATTACACTTGTATAGCTTCTTAAATAGTTTATTAAGCTTTTAATATTTCCTCCACTTGTAGTAGCTTGATATGGATTAGTTCTTTTAAGTATATCAAGAACATCTACTGTTGAAGTTCTACCTCCATTTTCTGCAAACATAACTTGTGCTACTCTCATAGCTCCTGCTGCTCTTTTAAGTTCATCAGGAGTTTTATATTTATTTACAAGTCCTTTAATATAGTTTACTACTTTCTTTTTAAGTCCACTAAAGAATCCAGATATAGCTTTCCATATAGCAAGTCCTTCTGTTCCAACAAATTCTTCAGATTCAAAACCTGCTCTGTTTGCTTGTATTTCTTTTACTATTTCAGCTTCAGTTTGTGCAGTTCCTTCTTCAATATCAGCATCTGTTATATCTCCATTAGGTTTCTTTCTAAGTATAAAGTCAACTGCTTTTTTAGCCCAAGCATGTCTTGCTAAGAAAAGAATATATTTAGTTCTTATTCCTTCTTTAATAATACCTAATTTTCTTCCTATCCATCTGAAGAAGTTCATAAAGAACTCTCCTATTGCTTTAAATATAGCTTTTATTTTTTCCCATAATTTTTTATACCAAGGTTTATCAGAAACTTTATCTACTATAGTTCCTTCAGCTTCTGTTCCTACTGAGAAATCAAGTGCTATTTTAGACTCAACTTCATTTCTTCTAAATTCATCAAGAGATTCAAACATAGCAATTTCATATGTTTCTGCCTCTAGTCTTGATGTTAATGATTCTAAATCACTTTTTGCATAGTTTATATTACTTGCTTCAAAATTATTTAAACTTTCAAAACCTGCAAGTGTATAACCAAATTTCATAATCTTATCACTCCTTTTTCATGAGTAACAAAAAAAAAAACACTTGTGATGTTAATTCTTGTAACTATTAGTATTTCTTAGCATCTATCATTACTTGTTGTAATGCTTGTATCATAGTATCATTTACTAGCACTATATATTTAAGTATTTCAACACCATTAGATATTTGTTGTTCAAGTTCTGAGAAATCAAGTCCACATCTTTTAAATCCTTTTATTATGGAGTTAAATTCTTTTAACATCTTTTTAACATCTGATGTTTCAAGTGATTTCTTAATAGCTTCTTCATTCTTAGCCATCTCTTTAAGTTCTTGAACTATTTTAACTTTTTGTTCGTATGTAACACTTTGTCTTACTTTAGTTTGCTTAATAAACTGATTTATAGAGAATACTCCTTGTCTTTCAGCTATAGCTTCTAAATCTTGTGTTATATTTTTAGATTGAGGACTTACTCCTGATATCTTTTTAACTATATTAAGACCTTTATCAAGTAAACCTTTAAGTCTTTTCTTACATTCATCTAGATTTGCTTTAACTGATGTTTCTTCTACTGGATTTGAACTAAATTTCATAGATAATGAAAGAGCGAAGAATACTACAGATATAGCAAATATATAAGAGGCTACTCCAGCTGATAATCCAAATACAACTTGTCCTAAAATTGTAGCTCCTGGAGCCATAGAAAGTCCAACTAACTTACTTATAGCTGCAGATGATGCAATAACTCCTAAACCAGATAATATAATAGCTTTAAAACTACCTATGTTACCTTGAAATGATGCACCTAGTACATCTATCATTTTATCATCTCTTGCAAATGCATCATAGTCTTTAAGTAATTCTTTTGATAACTTTTCTATTTCGGGAAAGTTCTTAACTCTATTTTTTGCAAGATTTACAAGTTTTTGGAAATATTCATAACTAATTTGTACATTTGATGGAGTTTGAGATATTTTATCTATACTCATAGCTCTTATATCATCCATCATATTTTTAAGTTTAGTCATATCTCTAAAAGTAGTAGCATTTCTAAGTGCTCTACCTATAGACGGAAGTATCCCATCATTTAAATAAGCAGATTCAAATCCAAAAAAAGATTCTACAGAAGATACGTATTCAGATTCCCCTCCAAACATAGATTCTAGTGCATTATCTGCTTCATAATCACTTAGTTTTTCTAAATCAACTTCATTCATTAAATTAATCCTCCTTTATTTTATTTAAAACCTATTTTTCCTTCTACCATATCCATATTAGATTTATAGTCAAGTAGACTATCTGGTTCTGGCTTCTTATTTAACATTATTCTAGCTCTTATAGCAATATCTGCAAGTATTGCAAGTATCATACCATGTTTATTAAGTCCAGATGTCATACGATTAAGCTCACTGTAATTTGAGAATATAAGTGTGGGTCTTCTTCCAGTAAGTGTACCTTCTGGTCTTAATCTGTCTGGTAAAACTGTTGATATTTCTGCTTTAAGAGACCTATCAAGAACTATCTTATCAGCAGAACCAGCATTATCTTTTACAGCGATGTAATATTCAACAAGCATTTTTCCATCCTCAATAGTATCTCCGTTGATTTTTGAGTATCTTCCACTTGTTAGAAGTTGTGGTTCTCCAGATAAGTTTACTTTATTAAAGTTTGAAGTAACACTATCTAGTGATTTCGTATTCTTTTGTAATCTTTGTTTTTGTGTAACATCTCTTAAGAATTTCTTTACAGAATCACTCATAATAGTATCTTTCTTCATTCTATAATAAACTCTTATGTCAACTATCTTTCCTTTGTATTTTGCATGCATTTCTTCTTGTATAAGTGAGTCTGCATTACTAAAAATTGAGTTGATAGTTTCATCATCTGAAAGTTGAGAGTATTTAAGAAGTGTAGTACCAGCATCTACCTCAGAGTATATATCAGTCAATGGGTCAGATATCGTACTGTTCAGGTCAATTGTCCGAGCTACCCTCTTAGCAAGTGGAGTTGCAACAGCTTTTGAAAGTTTTTCAAATATAACACAACTATCTTCCCAACATAATTGATGGTCCATAATAGCTACGTGTTGTAAAGATGAGAATGCAAGTCCTATTTTACCATTATTCTTTTTCTTATAGAAGTTTTTATTAAATGCTACAAGGTCTCCTTTTTTGATTGTATCTCCAATTTTATAACCTTTAGAAAGAATAAAATCATTTCTTAAATAATAACCTTTATCAGAGTTACGATTTATATCCTCAAGTTTAACACCTTCACATGATTTATCTTTGTATTCTATGACTATATAGTCATCGTTAACGTCTTTAACTTTACCATCCATTTTTGCAAAGTATGCAAATTGTGGTGTCATATATAAAGCTGCTTCATCTGCATGTGTACTTATAGGACAAGTATCAGCTTCTTCTATAGGAAGTATGTGTCCAAATTGACCAGAAACCATAATTACTCTATTTATATGGTCTGAATCTATATATGGAACAAGTGATTCTACAAATGAATACATATTAGATGGATTGAAATCCTTAACTGCTTCTTCAGGGGTAGCAGAATTATATGTACCAGTTGCATCAGCTATAACTGGATTAAATGGAACGAATTTCTTTATACCTGCTGTTGCAGAATAAGGTGTAGACCTTGTTTCAGTTCCAACATTATGTTCAGCAAATAATCTTCTATCTTGTGTATATGACCTTTCATCATTTATACCTCCATGTCCTTTAAATGATACTTCTGTACGTTGCATTACTGTTCTTATTGGAGATAAGTCATTACTTTCAACTTTAGATGTAAGTTTATTTATAGTTTGTACAAGTGCATCTGGTGCTATTTTAACATCAGGTCTTGAACCACGTTTTACTTTAGCATTAGATGCTGCAAATGCATCTGATATAACTTGATATAGACATCTATTTATAACTTCATCTGGACCTATAATACGATAGTTTCTTATATCAGAAGAAGTATATGTTTTATAATCTGTAAATAAAGATACAGCATATAACATAAGTCCTATGAAATCAGATGGTATTCCGTATACAGAGCATATTCTTTCTGTTATAGGATCTAAGAAATCCTCTACGAAGTTTTCTATATATAAAGTAGTATTAGAGTTCTTAATGTAATCTTGCATGATTACGTTTATGTCAAGTTTATTATATTGTGTAAAATCCATTTCAAGAAGTGGAGATAAAAGTAGTTCTGCTGTAACAGAGTTGTACTTTATAAGAATATAATAATCTTGAAGCTCTAAAACTCCATATACTCTATTAGTAGTAGGTTTTTTATCTGCAGCCATATTTTTAGAATTAACTACTTTATATTCAAGACCTAGTGTATCTCTTAATATATTTAAAAGTCCATCTGTTCCGTCTTTTGTAAATAGTGGACATGCTATCATAAGAATAAGTATGATTGGTACTTCTCTTCCCATTACTCTTGCATAAGCTCCATTTATTCTAGTATGAGTTACATTTTGTGCAGATGTTATAGCTTTTTTAGCATCGTCTCCATACAGTTCCTGTAAAAGAGATAGTATAAACTTCATAGAACCTGCTTCTCTTTTATGTCCATTTACATTAACCCACATAGTATCTTTTTCTGGGTCATGATATACAAGAGTAGTTCCTATGTGACCCATATATGTTTTATTACCATCTTTTTTATATCCACGGAAATCTATATCTACATTTTCTGTTCTTATAGATGTAAAATATTTATTAAGTTGTATAAGTGAATATGATACTCTATTGTGATATATGAAATCTCCTAAGTCTTTAGTAGTTTTGACTTTAATATCTTTTGTAAGTTCAGATAATTTCTTTAGAGCAATTACAACAGACTTCTCTTCCATAGATGCAAATGAACCTTGAATAGAGCATATCATCTTTTTACCACCAGATGTAGTTATAATTACATTTTCTCCTGATTTAATTACTGGTTTTGCAGCATTTTGAAAACTTATACGTTTATAAGAACCTCCTATAAATATACGTCCATCTTCAGTAGTTTCAGGAACTTGAAGTTTAAATTCTAATTCTTGTCCATTATGTGTTTGATATTTAAATGTTTTAAGTGTTCCCATAAACTCTCTATCTGAAATATCTTTACTTTGTACATCTGTAAGAAGTGCAGGATAAGTATACTTCATAGGATTTTTAACTATGTTATGGAAATCATCTTCTTTAAAATCAGTCTTATATGATTTAGTATAAGTATTAATCATATTCTTTGAGTAATCTGATTCTGGGTCTATATTTACATCTTCAACTTTAAGAATATGTTTTTTAACATCACTTGCTATTTCTTTGGGTGTTTTAGATGAAGCAACTAGTTTTCTTCTAAGTTTTTTAACTTCTGGTGTTTCAACTGCCTTTTTAAGATTTGTATAGTTATGTACTTCTTGTAAAGATAGAGCTTTTTCCATTTGAGTAGCTTCTTTTTTATCAACTATTTCATCAAAGTACTTTTCATGTGATTTATCTCTTTTAACTATTTTGTTATCTTCTACTTCTTGAGCAATTTGTATTATTTCATCATCTAAATCTTCATCAACTTCATTTATATTACGAAGTGTTTCTTCTTCAATATTTGTATCCTCTGCTTCATCAAATATTTCAAGATTAACTTTATCATCATAAACTTCTTCATTTAAATCACTTATATCTTCTTCTGGTAGTGATTTATCTTTAAGAATAGTTTTTTCAGCTTTTCTTATATCTTGCTCAGAATCCTCTATGTCATCTGAACCAGCAAGATTTTCAGCATCATTTATTTCAGTATTTAAATCATCTTCCATCATGTTTTCAACTTCACGAACATCTTTACCATCAAGTACATGAAGTTTAGCAAGTATAAATCTTAAATTAAAGTTTTTACTTCTTAGGAAAGTGTCATTAAATACTAAGCTCATAGAACCTCCTTGTCCATTATCAAATAGAAGTACAACTCCAAACTTTCTCATCCATTCTTTAAATCCCATCATATCTGTTGCCATCCATTCTAAGAAAAGAAGAAGCGGAGAAAAATTCCTCATAAGTTGAGTAAGTATTATAGAAGTTCTTATTCCTGTATCTTTAAGAAAAGGACCTTTAAAATAAAGTATTCTAAATTTATAAAAGTCTTTTCCTGTTTGTTCAGGAGTAAAAGCTTCTATTCTTGATTTATAAAGTTCTAAACAAGCTTGCCTTATTTTAGTTGTAAGTTTCATATTTTTATCAAGTGTATTATTTTCTATAAGTTTTGTAAGAGTAGACATATCATAGAAAATAGAATCTGCTTGTATAAGAGATTCATTTGATATAATACTTTGAAGAGAATATGATTGTCTTTGAGCTATAATATATCTAATATTTTTAGCATTATCAAGTCTTAATGTTTTAATTCCTATTGGAGCTACTATTCTTCTAGGAACATAATATCTTCTCATTTTAGCTATAAGAAGAGGTGATTTTCTTGTTTTAATATCTTTATATAACTGAAGTGATTCATCCATTGATTTACACATAGAAAATACAAGAGATACTTCAGTTGATGATTTTTCTCCTACGAAAACTTGTGTCTTACCAAGCATACGAATATTACTATCTTTAAGTATAGACCTTGCTTCCATTCCCACAACTTCATTTTGTGGTTTACTAGAGAAAAAAGATTTAGTTATGTTAAAATACATATTAATTCCTCCTTTTAGTTTATATTCAATTGTCAAAATTCGGGATAAAATAAAAGTAAGTCCCGACATAAGATTATTTCTTATATCGGGATTTTTTATTAAATATAATGTATACATAAAGCACATTCATTTAAAAGTTCTGGTTCATCTTTTGATGCCATAAGTCTATCATAAATATTCTTAAAGAATGTTTTGTAAAAACCATAACCTTTATTTATATCTACATATTCATGAAGTGGAACTTTATACTTTATATAATTTGTATCTGGAACTATAGTAGGTATTTCGTTTATTTTAGTAAATAACCATACAGGAATAGTCATACTAAGTCCACGTTTTTTACCAATAGTAAATATCCTATCTATTCTTTTATTTACTCTAATATTACTTCTTAGTTTATTATGAATATATAAAAATAGCTCTCCATTTGATTCATTAAACTCTACTATAAATCCATCTATTTCAGTTGGAGAAGCAGGTGGAGAAGTTGGGTCTTTAGTTTTAAATACAAATTTAGTTGGAGTTGAGTCATCATAGTTAAAGTTAAAGTTATCAACTTTAAATACATTAGGATTTACATTTTCTACTAAATTAGAATGTATCTCAGCTCTGTCCTCATCTGAGTAGAATTCTAAGTTATCATGTTTATAAATAACTTCTTGTGTAGCAGCTGTTTGATCAAGAGGATTATTTTCTTTTAGAAGTTTATATCCATCTATTCTTATTCTAAATTTACCACTAGATTCAAAATTATGACTTGTTACTAGAACTAATTGGAGTTTATCTTTTTCTGTATTTCTTCTTATGTATATTTTTTCTATATGATTTCTTATTGCTTTATTTGCAATAAAAATATCATTTATAGAGTTATCTTCTGGGTCTGCATTTACAGTAAAACTAAATGCAGTTTTATCTGTTTTAGATAAAGCTCTATTTGTAAAAGTTATATCTCCTACTACTTCTATTACAGACCTATCATTTATTTTAGTTATAGTTTTATCTACTGGATTTAACTTAACTGTATCAAATGTATGTTCTATAGTATTATTTCCATTTATTTCAAGTTCATCTGTAAATGAACCTCTTCCAAGTTGAGAATATACTTGTTCTAATGCATCTATTGTAATATACTTTGTATTTACTGTTTTTAAATGAGCTTTTATGTAGTTTATATCTTCTTGTAGTTGGTCATCTAAAACTGTCATATTAACAGATGCAGTTATTATATAAGTAAATGTATCACCAGCAGTTCCACTTACAGTAACTTTAGTATCTCTTGCAAACGCTATTGCAAATATTTGATTTTTTACAAGTACTCCTCTTCCTGATTGATTTGATACTTTATATTGGATATCATTTTCTGATTTATTCTGAAGCACAAATAGTGCTCCTTTTGGTATACTTACTACCGTACCTACGGTAGTAAGTACTTTATCTTCGTGTACTGTTTGAATATTGAAATTAGTTTGATTTATAACTTCAGAAACTATAGTACCTGCAAGACCTCCATTTTCTTCAGCTACATACATATAAGAATTAGTAGGAAGTACAGAAGATAGATAGTTTTTAGAAGTTAAAACTATAGCTCCATTTGTATCAGTAGGTGGAGTATCTGTGTCTTTTATTTTTAAATATACTTTAGAGTTTGGTATTACAGATATATTTTGAACTGTAAAGTAATATTTGCTTGTATTATTTGTTAGTATCTTCTTCCATGTCATGTTTTATCACCTCAACTTTCTCAGCATTCCATTTTATAGGATTTAAATGTTTTAACTCTTGCAATTTCCACATAACATCAAGTGCATAATTTTCAGATATTTCTAGTTCATCCTCTGATTTATCTTTTGTCCAATCATATCCCCAATATCCACCCATAAATGAATATTTGAAATCGTTAGACGGTGCTTTACATCTAGCATAGTCATTCATATATGGAACTATTTTATCTTCTTCATCTTTATATCCTTCACAACCATATACATGAAATGTTCTACTACAGAATTCTTCTATAAGCTTATCATTCTCTTTTTCATATAAGAAAAAAATAGTAGATGGAATAGAGAATTCGTAATCTGAATGAACAGATTTTCCTATGTACTCAAAAGATATATTTACAGGTTCATCATGTTTAGAATATTCTTTTAATACATCTTGTGATTTTATTACAGCATTATAAATATCTTTTGAATAAGTAAGTATCTTTATATTCTTGTATTTACCTACTTGTAAGTCTATAATATTTGTAATATCGTTTGGATATATTATTTGGTCCTCTTTTTTATTAAGTATATTAAAATGAACATTAAACTTCTTTATTCTTTTATAGAATACATTTGCATTAAAGTATCCATAATAAATATATTTTGGTAATTCTTCACCTTCTGTTTTTGAATGTATCATAATAATAAGTGTATCAGATTTCACATATCTGCCTTTAGTAAGTAAACCATTTACATAACTCATGTTTTAAATCCCTCCTAAGTTCTTTTATTTTATAAGACTAGGAATTGTATCAATTAAAGACGAAAAAAAGAATAGTTATATTTCAAACTATTCTTTTAATTGATGTTGTAAGCTATATTACAAGCTTACAACATCATCAGATTCTGGAGCTCCTTTAAGCTCCAACGCAGTAAGTCTGTTATTAATCTTACTGATTTCATTTGCATTAGATATGCATTTATATACTGCATATCCTAATGCTGCAACTGTTACAGCACTAACTGCATATGTTGCATATTTAACTATCTTATCTTCTGATTTAGCTCCTTCACCAGTTAACACACCTAATAATCCATTTTCTTTTTTGTTTTCCATTTTAAATACCTCCGATATAATTTATTTAATCTTCTATATTATACATATAAAAGATTATTACACTTTATTATATATAAGTATTAAAACAGTTAGAAATACCCCTTTTCCAGACAATTCTCCTGTTTTAAAACACTATTAAAGGAGGTTAAAATCAAATGGCCTATAATAACAAAGGTATAGATTCTAACGATATTCTTAAGCAGAAAGCAACTTCGATGGAAGCACTATCTTCTGCAAAGAAGTCATCAGAATCTACACGTAAGATGTTTGGAGGATTCTCTTCTAAAGTATCAGGAGATTCTAAAGCACGTAATAATAAGACAGCTATAATGAAAGAGCAAGAAATTCAATATCAAACACTTGCACGTGCTGACAGAGGAACAGACTCTCTTGACCCATACTCATTTCAAGCACCAGCTAAACTTCGTGCTACTGAAAAACTAGCTTTAAGAGAGCAAGGATATACAAACTCACTTCTTACACAAATAATAAAGAACCAAACTAATACTGCTAATTTACAAGCAGAAATTCAGTATAGAGATTCAGTATTAAACTTATTAAAAGAGATAAGAGATAATACTAAAAAAGAAGAAAAGAAACCTACTAATCTAGGACCAACTAAAGGATACGAAACTAAAGTTCGTAAAAGTTCTGACCTTGCAGAAGCTATACTTGGTGGTAATCCAAAAGAGATGATTAAGCAACTTATTAAAGGAACTGATTTAGGTTCTATGGGATTTGAAGGGTATGATATGCTTAAAGATTCCCTAGAAATGATGAAAGAACCAGGAATGCTTAAGCAAATGATGAAGGGTAAGATAATGGAAGCTATTATAGGAAAGCTTCCTAAAGGTATTGCATCTCATGCAAACAGAATGAGAGAAGACATGGCTACATATGTACAAGATATGATTAACCAGTTTGCTTTCTCTAAAAACTCTACTCTTCGTTCTATAACAAGAGGACATTATAAATCTGTAAGACAGGATACTTCCTCTGTTAGTAAAACAGATATGTCAAAAGAAGCCTTGTTTGATAACAAGTTTTATACAGCTGTAACTATGGAAATACCATCTATATTATATTCTATTCGTGATGGTATTAATAAGTTTGTAGGAGAACGTTATGATTACGATAAACAAGAATGGACTACACTACAAGCACAAATAAAAGATATGGCTGAATCATCTCAGTCTATGACTACAGGTGTTGACCAATTAACTAAATATCTATCAAACATAGCAGAAAAAGCAGTGTCTAATACAGGAGGTATAACTAACTCTTATATGGGACAGTTATTCCAAACTGATAAATATGGTTCATACTCAAAAGATAAAAATGGAAAGTTTAAATTCCAAAATGATATGCTTATAAGACAGATTATAACAGCAATGGTTAAAAAAGGTATTGATACGAATGCGTTGCAAGATGCTGACCCATATTCTATTATAAATCACTTTGGAATTAAAAGTTTCGTTGCTAAAGAATACCATGACATACTTCCTAATATAATACTTGGTATGTCTGATGTATTTAAAAATCTTTCATATGAAGAACGTAAAGAATATGATGAAAGACGTGAAGCTGTTGCAAACTCCGTTGATAGAAACTATCTTAATAACCTAAATAAGGTATTAGGATACGCTCCTCAATATATAGATGCAGTATATAAACACCAAAAAGGACTTATGAGTTCACAAGAATTTCAAAGAGCAACAGGAATGTCTATATTTAGAGCAGGTACTTTGTCTGGATATTCTCAAAATAAAGGTATGTATAAAACAGGACATAGAGTTGCTATAAACAAAGGTAAAACCACAAGGGTTAAATCAGTACAAGATGTAAATGACATACTATCTTCACCAGTTCCATCAATAGAGGCACTTGCCAGTATACCAACTAATGTATGGAAAGATTTATCAGAAGATACTCGTGCAACAGTAAATTCACTTATTGGAAAGTCTACATTTGGTATGACTTCATCACGTATGGTAGATACACTTCTTACTAATGATATTTCATCTAGTATGAAGAATATGACTGCCGAACAACGTGATAAAGCTCTTAAGCAACAAAGACTTGAAAATATAAAGATTATGATAAATAATGGTGGTATTACTGACAAAGGTCTTAGAGATAGATACTACAAAAATGAACTTACAGATGAAGATAATGAAAAGCTTAATAAAGAGCTTAATAAGTACTTTAAAGCAAATGCTATATATACAAAGATGCACAGTGCTAATATGACGGCTGCCTCTATGGCACACTATGTTGGTATGGGTGCAAAAGCATCAGATTATGAAAGATTAGGTTTTATATCTGACCCTGCACAACTTGTTCCTTTTATAAATGATAAGGGAGAGCTTCAAATAAATCAACTTAAAGCTAAATACTCTAGATATAACGAAGCTATGATGCAAGGTATAGAAAGAGAAGACAGACGTGTAAGAATGGGTGATGATTTTGAAATATCTACTCCTATTACAAGTATTAATAGAATGCTTACAAATGTATTCCAAGATGCTAAAGTTACACGTAATATGGGTATAATAGGTGGAGCAAGTGCAGGATATGCAATAGGTAAATTACTTGAGCAAAAAGGTATAGTTCAATCACCTTGGCTTGGTAAAATGATGGCAACAGTTGGTGCTGTTGCAATGAGTTTTTCTAAGAATAGAGAAAAGATTGAAAACATACTAGGTCCTGCAGGTGAATTTAAAAATGAATATGGAATTACAAATAGACAGATATTTATGGCAAAGTTTATAAATAAGTGGCTTCCTTCGATTGGTCTTGGAGGTAAAGTTGGTTCTATGACTATGAAAGCATTTCAAGCAATGGGACCACTAGGAACACTTATATCACCATTTGCTGGTCTTATGACTGGACTTCTTGCAGGTTCTATTGCTCCAACACTTATGAGATTTGCACAAAAAAGACTCTTTGATAATAATGATGAAAGTAAAAAGGGTATATTTAAAAGATTAGGTAGATTTCTTATGAAGTTTGATTTTGTAAAGAAATACTTTAATATAAGAGATAGACGTACAGATGCTCAAATAGAAAACGATATTACAAGAGATATGAAACGTAATCTAGAAAGAGATAGTGAAAATCTTGCTAAAAGACTTGAAGACCCTGATATTACTGAAGATGAAAGAGTAGAAATTCAAAAAAGAATACTTGAAAATAAAAAGAGAATAGAAGAACTTGATGATTTCGCAAGAGATTTACAAGAAATAGAAGAAGACCATAGAGCAACAAGAGAAGAAAAAGATGCAGCTAAGAAAAGAAGAAAAGATATGCTTGAAGGTAAAAATAAAGAAGCTTACTATTTAAGAGAAGAGTCTGAAAGAAGTAAACGTGACTTATCTCAACGTAACATAGCTATGCATGATATGAAGTTTATAACTAAAGGTGATATGTATAAGCAAACAAGAGATAAAACTATGGCAAGAATGAAGGTAGACGCTTTAAATGCACAAATTGAAAGAAATAAAGATTTTAAAGAAGGTCTTAATAACTATCTAAATGGCAATATTGAAGATGTAAAAGACCCAGAACTACTTGCTATGTTTAATAGGTTTTCAAAAGGTGGACATAACCTTAATGATGCAAAAATACAAGAACTTATGAGAAGATATTATGCAGATAGAACTTATATGCAGGAACTTAAAGATATAGAAGATATGGATTTATTTATACAAAATGAAATAATAGACCCTAAAACAGGTAAACCTTTATCTGGAAAAGATGTAATATACAAATTCGGTAAACCATACTTAGAAGCAGCACTTTCAAAACATAATTATGAACGTGCTATAAGAAATGGTAAGGTTTTGCTACCTTCTGAAATAATAAGAAGTTCTGATATGACTGCATTTAATAATATAATGCAAAATGGAGACCTTAGTCCAGAAGAAAAAGAAAAAGCAGTAAAGAAATGGTTTGACGAACTTGATGAAGATAAACGTAAAGGTCTTACAGATGCACTTAATCTTCGTACAGATGTTGCAAAAGGACTTGAAAACTTGTCTAAAACATATATAAGATATCTATCTTATATGAATCCTCAAATGCCTTTAGATGCAATTACACGTAAAGCTATGTATGATATACAAGAAACAGTTGTACTTAACGACTTTAAAGCTGATTTGGGTAATATCAAAGGTATTGCAGGAGACGCTTGGGATAGAGTTATATACGAAAAGCTTCAATCAGGTTATATAGTAAATGACTCAAGGTCTCGTGGAGAATCAGAACAGCTTATATCAACACTTATGAATATGCGTAAAGCAGAAGTAGGTGGAGGTTCTGGTAATGGAGATAAATCTACTACACAAGATACACAAGCATCTTGGCGTATGAGTGATTTTAAAGATCTTACATTTGCAAATGGAAAGAAAGTATCTGTTGCAGGTTGTGCACTTGGTGCATTTAATGCAGCTATTACAAGACATGGATATCCACCTATATCTGGACAAGCAATGCTTGATGTTGCTAATGAGTATTTAACAGATGATGGTGTAAATATGGAATTCTTTAAAGCTATGGCTGTAAAGATAGGATGGGAAGTTACTCAATATAAAGGAAGTGAAAATACATTTACTCCTCAGAACTTTAAATCTATAGCTAGTGGACCTAAATCATCTGTAATACTTCAACTTCAAAATATAGATAATGATGGTTCACACTATGTAACTTTGCTTCAATATGGAAATAAGAAATGTCAAATATGTGACCCTCAAGCACAAGTTTATAAAACAGAAATACTAACAGGTGATATACTTGCAAGACTTATATCTGTAACTGTACTTACTCATCCAGGAGATTCTAGTTTAAAAGCAGATTCTGATATGAGTAGAGTGGAGAAGTTTAAAAAGAACTTTAAAGAAAGAGCTCGTGATGCTGTTAAATCTACACTTAAATCAAATGGTATAGGAATGGCAGTATACGGACTTTATAAGCTAGGCAAATACATAGGAAATAAAGGGTCATCTGGTGGACTTGTGCCAACTGGTGCAACTAATGCAGATGGAACACCAGCTGTTTCAGATGAATCAAATGAAACACAAGACCCAATAGTATCAAAACTACAAGAAATACTTGATAAAATAAATGATTTTGTGAATGTTCGTATTATAGGTGATGATACAATTGCACTTACAAACACAGATTTAGAATCATCAAGAACCGCATTACAAATGAGTTATCAAGATGCAAAAACACCTAAAGATAAAAACAGACTTCATCATATACGTCAAATGTTTAGTAAACCATCATTCCAAAGAGACCAAATTAAAAAAGAGAAGGTTGAAGATGCAATATTAAATGGTGCTTTAGGTGGAACAACAGGAACTACTCAGACTGGACAAGGAGTTGCATCTCAAGTAGAAGCTGCTAAAAAGACTGGTGGAGGGATAGTTGATACTATTAAAAATGGACTTAGTATACTTGGTATTACAGGTCTTCTTACTAAAGGTAAGGCACTTATGTCTAAACTTTGGGGTGGTGTTAAAAATGTTGCTAGTAAAACATGGGGACTTGTAACTAACGGACTTAGTAAAGTTAATGCATTTGCACAAACAGGTCTTGGAGCTACACTAACATGGACTGGACTTGGATTTTTACAAAGATATCTTGCTAATAAGGCAACAGAAATGACTGGTAGGAAAGAAGAAGAGTTTTATGCAATGGGTGCACAGAATGACGATCCTAGCTTAAACTATTTTGATAAAAATGGTAAGTACTTAGACCCTGCTAAAAAAGCAGAGCGTGATAAAGCTTTTATGAGCAAAATGACATCTTATGTTGATACACCTGAATGGTATGAGTTTGTAAAAGCACATCAAAGTGACAGTGACTACTCTTATAGAATGGCTAAGATGGAGTTTGTAAATAGTGAAAAACTTAATAAATATCCACTTAAAGTAAGAGAAAGCTTTAGTAAACCAGATAAGAAAGAAAGAGACCTTAAATATTTACTTGACAGACAACAAGCACTAAAAGGTGAAAAAGGTGGTCCTAGTGATATAAAACCTATAAACTTTGGTAGACTTCGTGCAAATAAAGTAGCCAAATTTAAATATGGAAGTTATCCTGCTATAAATGGAGCACTTGGACTTGTACAAAATGCAGCAGCTGCAGCTTTTGGAGGTAATAACTTTGGTCTTACTATGGGTGTAGGAACAGGATTACAAGGAGATTTCTCTAAAATAACTAACGGTAACGATGATACTATTGCTATTATATCAAAAGTTGCTCAAATAACTGGTGTTGATGAAAATCTTATGATGGCTATAGCTGGTAAGGAATCAGGATTTGACGCAAATGCTGGTGCAAGAGGTTCGTCTGCAAAGGGGTTATTCCAATTTACATCAGCAACATGGAAAGATGTTACTAACAAACATGCATCTAAAATAGGACTAACACCACAAGATATGCAACGTGGAATGGGAACAGGGCAAGACCCTAGATTTAACCCATATATGAATGCTTTTATGGGAGCATTTCACCTTGCAGACGAGTATAAAATTGCACGTCAACATGCAGGTCGTGACCCACTTCCTGAAGAAGTTTATATGGTACATGCTTTTGGATTTACTGGAGCAAGAAAGTATATTCAGGCTTCTAAAGATGCAATAGGTATACAACTTGAAACATCAAAATCAGTAATAGATGCCAATCCTTATTTCTTCTATGAAGGTGGTAAGAAACGTATAAGACCATTTACAGTATCAGAAATGTATACTTGGTTTAAAAATGGACTTATATCAGGACTTGATGTTAGAAATAAGAAAAGTGGTACTGCTATAAACTATGCTGGTGCATTTGGTCTTTCAACATCTGGAGACACTATATACAAACCAGATAAGATAGACTCTACTGTTAAATATGGTGAGTCTATAGGTAAGACATATGCTGGTATTATGAATAACATGCCTATTAAAGGAAGTAAAAATGATGTAGTAGTTACATCTGCATTTGGTCCTCGTAATGTAAAAGGAGGTTCAAATCCACACAAAGGTATAGATATACGTGCATATAAAGGAACACCTATATTTGCAACACATAGTGGTAAGATAACATCAAATACATCTAATTTCGGTATAGTACAAATAACTGATGATAAAGGTATATCTACAAGATATCTGCATTTATCTAGAAGAACTCCTCTTAAAATAGGAGAATTTGTAAAAGCTGGTCAACAAATAGGAGAAGCAGGTGGAGTAGGACCTAATGGTAGAGTTGATGCATATGGCTCTCACTTACACTACGAAGTTATAGATGCAAATGGTAACAAAATAGACCCATTTAAAGTACTTGATTTATCTTATAATAACCTAAAGATGACAGAAGCTGAAAATATTGCATATGCACAAAGAAATGGACTTAAAGGTGCAACTTCTAATATGTCTAAATCACGTGGTGAAGAAAAAGGAGACGGACCTATTAATCAAGATAATCGTCCAGTACAAATAGTAAATACTTCTGATAATGATAAAACTATAGGAGTTTTAATCAAAGTTATGTCGTCACTATTTAGTGGACTTATGAAGCAACAAGCTAAAACTACTGAAGTACTTACACAAATACTATCATTTATGCAAAGTGAAAGTAGAGACAATTTTCTGATAAATAATGCAAGAAGTATTGCAAAATCTAAATATTAAGGAGGTTTATTGTGGGACTTTTTACAAATATAGTAGAAGCTGTTGATAGAAGAATAAGAGGTTCTGCAAAATCAACTGTTGGAGAAGTAAAAGACCGTATCTTTAGAGGCACTGCAGGACGTGGAGGTTTTTATAATGCAGGTGGTAAACTTGGAAGTATAGTACAAAGTGATTTTGACGCAAGAGCAATGTCGTCACCATTTGCAAAAACTGACTTTGCTCAACTTGGTACATTTAAGCTAAGCTCACCCAGTGTTAAAAATGAACAGAATCCGTCTGCAAAATACTATGTAAGACTTGATTATAAAAATCATATAGAGGGTATGCCACCTATGGCAGATAATATAGTTGACCCACCACCATTTATGCAAGAAGCTATGTTTAGGTCTCAAGCTACATCATTTGAGAGTGGTTTGGTTGGTAAGAAATATGCAAAACTTGTAATGGAAAGAGGGAGTTATCTCTCTCTTACTCCATTAAAGCTAGACCCGTCACCATTTAAGACTATGATATTAGGAGGAAGTAAAGGTAATTTACTTGGCAAACTTAAAGATAGTCTTTGGGGTTCTGTTAATATTCCTAGTTATGGGTTTGATGCAGATATAGCAACAGAATCATATTGGAGAGATGTATGTGTACATGCAAGAGCATCTCTTATGCTTTTAGGACTTGGTACATATACAACTAAAGATATGGAACTGTTCTTACCTAAACACATATGTGATAAACTAGGAGATAGATTCTCTGCTATGAAAGGTGAAATTGTAGGTACTGAATGGGAAGAAGGATGGCTTGCAAAAGTAGTTAAAGCTCCGTATAGAGGTGCTAAGTCTGTTCTTGGTATGCTTGGTCAGGGACTGAAAACTGCTGCATATGATGAATATGAAGACGTTAATGGAGCTAACAGTGGTTGGCAAACTAAAAAAACAAATAAAGCACCAGATAAACAAGCAACACAGATAGCTAATATGGTTACTAATAGACTTAAAAAAGACTTAGCAAATGCTAACAAAAGAGCAAAAGAAGCAAATATCACTGGAACATATCAAGTAAAGAGTAATGAAATACTTGCTGTTGATGACTCTATACTAGGTGATAACAAGTTCTGGGACCAAAATACTAAAAAAGCTCTTAAAAAAGCAAATCCTTATCCTTTATCTAAATTTGGTAAAAAAGCAAATGAACTTGCTAAAAAAGCAGGAGGACTTCAAAACAAATTTAATCAACTTAAAAAAGGATATGCAGATGTAGTAGATACAGCAACTAAGAAAGCTAAAGAACTTGATAAATGGGTTGATAGCTCTATTAAGAATGCAAAGGAAGGGTTACGTGCCTTTATGGGAACACATGGAGGAGATGTTGGTCTTGCTCTTTATGATAGAATGGTTGGAACAGCAGTTGACCAAGGTATAGATGGAGTTAAAAAACTTGGTTCTAACTTACTTAAAGGTGCAATCAATGGTAACTTTGAGAAGATACCAGGACTACAGGATTTATATCAAGCTGGTTATGATAATAATAACTTAAATGACCAGTCTGTTATTAACTTTATGAAGTATATACTAAATGCTGACCCTGAAAGTATTAACAAAGGATTGCCATTTGTTACATTCTACTGTGATGGACCAATTGAGAAGAACTATTCATCATCACTTGATTTACAAGAATCTGAACTTTCTGCTGCAACTGTACAATATTGGAAAGACCAAATGGGCAAACTTGTAACAGCTGGACTTCAAAAGATTAAAGGATTTGAGATGCTTGGAGGAGACCCAGAAACATTTAAAGATGCATGGAAAGAGCTAAGATTCCATAACTATCATGATGGAAGTTGGACAGGATTTAACTTATCATCTCAAATAGTAATTCCAAAGATTATAAAAGGTTCAACACTTGGTGAAACATATACTGCAAATATAAGGTTACTTGCAGTTGGAACAGATAGATGGAGTTTATTTAGACTTCATTTTGCTATATGTAAACTTATACCTTTCTTTATAGTTAAAAACGAACAAGATAGTCAAGAAAAATATATAATTCCTCAACAGCCATATTATTGTGCTGCATTTAGTAAAGGTGTTATGAACTTACCACGTGCTGCAATTGAAAGTATAAATATAAAAACAGATGCAACTTATAATACAACAGAAGGTATAGCATCTGATATTACAATTAGTATCAATATAGTTCCTCTAATAAATGTTGCTACGTCTCCTAAACTTAGAAGATTTACAGCAAATGATACACCTGAGGCAATTATAACTTCTATGTTTAACCCAACATCTAGTTTTAACTTACTCGCAACTCTTGCAGGTCATAATACTGTATTTACAAAGATACCGATAGGACTTTATGAATATTTTGTAGAAGGAAAACTAGGAGCATATGTTGATAATGTATCAAATATAATGCGTATTGCATCTAATGCATACCAAGATTACTCAATAAACACAAATTTCAACTACTTAAGAAGAAAACTTACAAGATAAAGGAGATTATAATGAAAAAGAATGATGATAGAGACTCAAGTAAAGACTACGCTATTTTAATGGATATACCTAAAGAAGATAGAGATATCTGTAAAAAGTATGGTCTTAATACTTGTCTTAAAATGGTATTATATGGAGAACCATTTGCAGATAGTAGACCAAAACCAAATATGAAAACAGGTGGTATTGCTCTTGTAAACCAAATGAAGATGAAGAAAGCTTTTAAACCATTCTTTGAAAGAACTGAACTTCTTAAAAAACTAACTATACTTTCTCCTTATCTTCTTAAATGTAACTTCTATTTAGAAGCTACTGCTAAAGATAAGAAACGTATACTAAAGTTAAAGAAATATATAGGAGACCTTTATTATAAAGAAAGACTTGCACATATGGGAGAAAAAGACGTTGATAACATGATTAAGATTCATAATGATGTTATGTTACAAAACGAATTTAGAATTATACTTACAGATGGATATAATATAGCAACTCTTTATTCTCCTAAGATAATAACTCCTGATAATCCTAGAGCTGAAGTATATGTATACTTTAATAATAGTAAGGAGAAGAATGATTATTATAGAGAGAAAATAGAAGAAAGTTCTCATTATAAATATTGGCAACTTAGTTACAAAAACTTTAAATATCAGAGTAATCGAAGTATAAAAGAGCAATTTAAACATATGAAGAAAATAGTTGAAGAAATATGTGAACCAATAAAATCTACTAGTCAAATGAAACGTAAACTTGGTAGAATATTAGAAGAACTAAAATATTATCCAGCAGAGACTATAAAAGAACTTGCTGGAGTAACTGAACTTAAGTCTAGAGAATTTAATCGTATAGATGCAGAATATAAGTTATCTTGTATGCTGTTTAATAAAGTTCCTCTAGCACTAGAGATTATCGAACAAGGAGGTAAACTACTACATGAAGACACAGAAGGAGATTTTGAGTCATTCTTTTAATGGTCTTAGAATTATTATAAATAGTTACAGAGAACCAGGAGAAGATAGTTATGACTTAATAGAAAGGTCCATTGAAACACCTAGCATCATAAGAGAACTTATGAATGTTGTAAATCCTTGTATGGGAAGATCTCATTTAATAAGTATTTTAAGAAATAGTGAATTTATAGAATCATTATAAGGAGTGATGAAATGTATATAAATGATATGAATGAAGTAAAAGATGCTGTACTTAAAGAGATACTAGCAAAGGTAATTATAAAAGGATGTGAAAATATATCTGAATCAGATGCATCTAAAGCAATAGCTTGTAATGTACTTGATGGATTAGGAATAAATATAAGAAAACTTGAGTCTTTAGTTGGAAATGAAAACGTTGAAGAGCACAATGTAGTTATTAAATCAATAATAAATACAGTTGACCATATCTCATCTAAAGTACTTAGAAGTTTAAACGGAGAACGTATACCAGATGATTCTGTTCATCAAAGTATAATATCAGCAATGGAAGCAGAAGAAACACCTAATGTACTTGCAGATACTATAAATGAGATACTAAATAATGCAGTATCATCTATGCAAACAGACATAAAAACTGCAAGTAAGATGGTTCTTCAACTAATAAAAGAAAATCAAGATGCTGAAAAGAAAGATCAAGAAGCACAACTTGATGATTTTGATAATCCAGATATGGATAAACAAAATGAAGAAGACAGTGAAAACAAAGATAATAATGAAAATGAAGATGACGGAGATAATAACTCTGACGATGAGGGAGGAAATCCTTTTGATGATGGAAAAGATAAAGGAGATGACTCTAACGAGGGTGATGATGATAAAAATGAAGGTTCTCAAGATGATAATAATGATAATACTGAAGATAGTAAAGGAACTGAAGAAGAAAAGAAAGATGATTCAGGAAATAATGACGATTCGGTAGGAGATGAGAACCCATTTGAATCTATTTCTGCTAAAAATCTTGATGTAATTATTAAAAACTGGAATAATGGATATGATATACGTGCATTTGAAGGTTTAACTTATAAAGATATAGCAAACTTCTCTAATTTCTGTGCTAATGGACACGTTGGTGGAGCTTTAAAATCTGCTTATGATAAAATGAGTGGAATGGAAAGTGATGAATTTAAACATAATGTAGAGAAATTTAAAAATGTTTCAAGAGCATATGGAGAAGTTACAGTATCAACACTTCTTACATTAGGAAAACTTGGTATAAAAGGTAATAATAACTGTATCAAATATCCTAATGCATACTTAGACTAATAACTAACCTAGGGGTCACACCCTAGGTTTATTTGTCCCGTAAATAAATTACTATTATAAATAATAGGTCGAAGTCACAAAGGACTTATAATAAATAACAGGAGGTATATTAATTGAATAATGTATTTAGTTTTAGAAAAAGAAAAGACCCAAAACTTGAGTTGAAAGGAAATGAGATGTATGAGTATGTAAGAGGTAGAGGTATTAAATATACTTATTCTAGAGCAAGTGGTAAAGTGTATGAACTGTATAAGAATAAAATGTTTGAAGTTAAAGATATATCTATTATAGATGATTTAGAAAAGGTTCAAATATATAAGTCACCTGGTTTTATACGTATGGTAGACTTTGATGATATGATACCAGGTAATAAAGCATATTTAGCTAAGATGATATACAGTTTATATTACTTAGATAGAGTAGAAGGAGATAACATTTACACAAAAGAAATAGTTAGAATGAGAGATTTAAGAAAGGAGATTAGTTGTGAAGGAAAGAAGTAATGTAAATATAACAGAAGAAATGCTTGAGACAACACAAACACAAGCTCTTATTTATGCAGCAAATGGAAATAACTCATCTCAACGTAAGGATATGGCACTTGACCAGTTTATGAAACTTGTGGTGCCACTTGAAGCAGAATATCCTTACTATCAAAGCAGTCTTATGCAAGATATAGTGTGTAGGAGTAGTATAATAAGAAGACGTAGAGGTAAAATAACACTTCTGCATCATATAAAATATCAATTTATGAACTTTTACATCTATAAATTAAATGGAATAATTTACTATCTTGAAACAGATAAGTTCCATCCAAATAGTTCATTTGCATCAATACTTAATACAGATTTAGATTTACTAGAAATAGGAAAAGAGTATGATATTAGAGATGATGAGGATAATTTCTGTATAACTTATCCAAATAGTTATAATCCAATTACTAATACTTTAGGACTTGGAAAGAATATAAGGTCAATAATCACAACTAATGTTCATAACTCTTCAGATAGTGCAAATGTATCTGAGTCTTTTTGTCGTAAGTTTACATGTTTAAGACATACAGAGATTAAGATAGAACTTAATGAAAAGACTATAATAAGTAGATATCCAGAACTATTTCCTAAAATAGGAGAAGTAATAAAAGATGATATTTTATTTAAAGTAATAGCAAACACAGATGACCCTATAATACTTGGACAAAATCCTGAGATTGCAAGTGGATTTGAAGATGAGCAAATAAGGGTTGACAGTAATTCATTTCTTGCAAGAGTAGAAGTTTACTGTAATCAAAAATGTAAAGATGATAATCTTGAAAGATATAGACTTGAATATCTTGAGTATAGGCATGCTATATATGATGCTTTATCTGAGTATCCAACTAATATGTTATCTGAGGAAGCAAACATAATAAAAGAAAACTATAAACATGATAATTTTAGAATAAACTCACAAGCAGTTGACTATCCTTATATAAAGATGACTTTCTACACAATAGATATACCAGATGTAGGATATAAATTCTCTACACAATCTGGAGGAAAGTTTACTATACAAAATGTATATAGAGATGGTTCTTTTGTAGATGAATACGGACGTAATATAGACTGCGAGTATATATCTCAATCACTTATAGCAAGGTCAACAGCAGCTCCACTATTTGAAGTATTTCATACAGGAGTAATGGAAAAGTAGAAACTTTGTATAAATGATGGAAGTATTACTCCTAAGAAAACATATGAGTTTTTACATAAATACTATACTTTACTTGGGTTAGAAGATGAATTCTTATCTATTGGAATGACTGAAGATGACTTGTATGAGTTTATAAAAGAAGGATTTCCACCAGTAATTTATCTTCCTTATACAAATCTTAATAATCTTCCTACACATGCACAACT
>ERZ772766.434-NODE-434-length-24677-cov-30.057713_pt1 | contig 24677 bp, 24 predicted proteins | sample MGYA00511379_ERZ772766 | MGnify/ENA primary metagenome ERZ772766 (study PRJEB29015, sample SAMEA2737895) | human oral metagenome | biome: human oral; feature: human-associated habitat; material: dental | place: China | collected 2116 ...
GGCTGCCTTCGCCATCGGTATTCCTCCACATCTCTACGCATTTCACTGCTACACGTGGAATTCTACCTCCCTCTGACACACTCTAGTCACCCAGTTCAGAACGCAGTTCCCAGGTTGAGCCCGGGGATTTCACATCCTGCTTAAGTAACCGTCTGCGCTCGCTTTACGCCCAGTAATTCCGATTAACGCTCGCACCCTACGTATTACCGCGGCTGCTGGCACGTAGTTAGCCGGTGCTTATTCTTCAGGTACCGTCATCAGCTGTCGATATTAGCAACAGCCTTTTCTTCCCTGACAAAAGTCCTTTACAACCCGAAGGCCTTCTTCAGACACGCGGCATGGCTGGATCAGGCTTGCGCCCATTGTCCAAAATTCCCCACTGCTGCCTCCCGTAGGAGTCTGGGCCGTGTCTCAGTCCCAGTGTGGCGGATCATCCTCTCAGACCCGCTACTGATCGTCGCCTTGGTAGGCCTTTACCCCACCAACTAGCTAATCAGATATTGGCCGCTCGAATAACGCAAGGCCCGAAGGTCCCCTGCTTTCCTCCTCAGAGCGTATGCGGTATTAGCCAATCTTTCGATTGGTTATCCCCCATTACTCGGTACGTTCCAATATATTACTCACCCGTTCGCCACTCGCCGGCAGTAGTGCAAGCACTACCCCGCTGCCGTCCGACTTGCATGTGTAAAGCATGCCGCCAGCGTTCAATCTGAGCCAGGATCAAACTCTTATGTTCAATCTCTAACTTAATAACTTCTGGTCTGCTTCAAAGAAACCGACAGGACAATGTTTAAAACATCATCTTGTCTGTCTTCCAAACAGTGTGAGGCCTAAGCACTCACACTTATCGGTAATCTGTTTGTTAAAGAGCAAAGACGATTATTATAGCACGTCGTTTCTTTTTGTCAAACTATTTCTAAAAAGAAGTCGAACTAAACCGTCAAAATACGCTGCCGAAGCAGCGAAGAACCGAACTATACGGACATCCGAAAATACTGTCAAATAAATATTGTAGAAAATAGAAGATTTCTTATTATATTTTTGTTTTTTAAAAAATTAAATTTAAACCCACATAGGGGTTGACCTAAGGATACTTATTTCACACTTACTCGTATGCTTTTATTTTGACTTCGGCGTACAATTCTTAATTTATACCGTTATTATTGAAAGGTTGTTGTCAATTATGAACCTACTCTCCCGTATTCTCCCTTTAACACGTATGCGGCGTATGCGGAAAGATGATTTTTCCCGTCGCTTGATGCGCGAAAATGCACTGTCTGCTGATGATTTGATTTATCCTGTTTTTGTACTGGAAGGATACAATCAGGAAGAAAATATTGCATCGATGCCTGGAGTGAAACGGCAAAGTCTGGATAAATTACTCTATATAGCCGAGGATGCTCTCAATTATGGTATTCCTATGTTGGCACTTTTCCCGGTGATAACAGAAAATAAAACCGAATTTGCAGAAGAAGCTTATAACCCCGAGGGTTTGGTACCGACTGTAGTACGCGAATTGCGTACACGTTTCCCCGAATTGGGTATTATGACTGATGTTGCATTGGATCCTTACACCATACATGGTCAAGACGGACTGACTGACGGCAACGGTTATGTTATGAATGACGAGACTATCGAGGTCTTGATTCGGCAAGCGTTGTGTCATGCCGATGCCGGGGCTCAGGTAGTGGCACCTTCCGACATGATGGACGGACGCATCGGCGCAATCCGTGAAGCCTTGGAAGACGCGGGGCATATACATACTCGAATCATGGCATATTCCGCAAAATATGCATCGGCTTTTTACGGCCCATTTCGTGATGCGGTCGGCAGTTCGGGCAATCTAGGCAAAGCAGACAAAAAAACCTATCAAATGGACCCCGCCAATACAGACGAGGCTTTACAGGAAGTTGCTTTGGACATTCAGGAGGGAGCGGATATGGTTATGGTAAAACCCGGCCTGCCCTATCTGGATGTTGTACGCAGAGTAAAAGAGACTTTCGGCGTGCCGACTTATGCTTATCAAGTTTCGGGAGAATATGCCATGTTGCAGGCAGCGATACAAAATGGCTGGCTGGACGGCAATCAGGTAATTTTGGAGAGCCTGCTGGCATTCAAACGAGCCGGAGCGGACGGTATTTTGACCTATTATGCATTGGAAGCTGCCAAACTTTTGAAAAAATAATACCAACCACTTTGAAAAATGAGCTGAGGCCGTCTGAAACTTTTCAGACGGCCTCAGTATGTTCAACCGATAAATTACTCTTTTAACTGCTTACGGTCATATACTGCTTGAGCCAGTGTTCCCGCATCAATATATTCCAGTTCCGCCCCCAGCGGCATACCGCGCGCCAAACGGCTGACTTTATAAGGCAGGTTTTTCAACAGTTCGGCCAAAATGTAGGCAGTGGCATCGCCTTCGGCGGTGAAATTTGTGGCGATAATGATTTCCTCGATTTCGCTGTTTTGCAGCCTTGCAACCAATTGTTCCAACGCAATATGGCCCAAGTCCATATCTTGTAGCGGGCTGATATGCCCCATCAGGACAAAATATAAGCCGTCATGACAATGTGCCGCTTCCATTCCGGCAACATCGGCGGGCATATGAACTATCATCAGCCGCTTGCCGTCCCGCTCCGGATTGGCACAGATTTCACACAATTCGTTTTCGCACAAAGTATTGCAAAGCGTGCAATGCCGCACTTGTTTCAGCGCATGCTGCAAAGCCTCGACCAGTTCTTCCGCGCCTTCACGGTTGTATTGGAGAAGTTGGTAGGCCATACGCTGGGCCGATTTCGGGCCGACATTGGGCAGGATTTTCAGCGCATGTATCAATCTGGAAAATGCATCTTGCGGTTTGGACATAGTATCGTTAGAGGAAGGATTGAACGGTAAAGGCCGTCTGAAACGCCATAAAGATTTTCAGACGGCCTCAATGACAGCAAAGGATGGTTTATCCGGCCGCCATATGCTTTCACTTATGCGCCGTATACCGGATTTTTAGCGCACAGAGCCTGAGCGGCAGCGGCCACACGGCTCAGATTGGCTTCGTCATTCGGGTTGTCCAAAACATCGGCAACCAAATTGGCCAATTCGCGTGCGTCGGCTTCGCTGAACCCGCGCGTGGTGATGGCTGCCGCGCCGACGCGGATGCCGCTGGTAACGAACGGTTTTTCCGGATCGTTCGGGATGGCGTTTTTGTTAATGGTGATGTGCGCTTTACCCAAGGCTTCTTCCGCCGCTTTGCCGGTAATGTTTTTGGCGCGCAAATCCACTAGGAACACATGGCTTTCAGTACGGCCGGAGATGATGCGCAGGCCGCGTTTGACCAACTCTTCCGCCATCGCCGACGCGTTGATTTTGACCTGTTTGGCGTATTCTTTAAACTCCGGCTGCAATGCTTCTTTGAATGCAAGGGCTTTGGCAGCAATCACGTGCATCAGCGGACCGCCTTGCAGGCTGGGAAAAATGGCGGAATTGAGGGCTTTCTCGTGCGTGTTGTCGCGGCACATAATCACACCGCCGCGCGGGCCGCGCAGGGTTTTGTGGGTAGTAGTGGTTACAAAATCGGCAAACGGCACGGGGTTGGGATATTCGCCGCCCGCAATCAAGCCGGCATAGTGCGCCATATCGACAAACAGGTACGCGCCGACTTTATCGGCGATTTCGCGGAATTTCGCCCAGTCGATTTGCAGCGCGTAAGCTGATGCCCCCGCCACAATCATTTTGGGCTTGTGTTCCAATGCCAAGCGTTCTACTTCGGCATAATCCAACACTTCGTTTTCATCCAAACCGTAAGCTACGGCGTGATAAAGTTTACCTGAAATATTCACGCTTGCACCGTGGGTCAGGTGGCCACCGTGCGCGAGGCTCATGCCCAAAATGGTGTCGCCCGGTTTCAGCACGCTGGCGTAAACCGCTTGGTTGGCCTGGCTGCCCGAGTGCGGCTGCACGTTCACATATTCCGCGCCGAAGAGTTTTTTGCAGCGGTCAATCGCCAACTGTTCGGCGACATCCACATGTTCGCAACCGCCGTAGTAACGTTTGTTCGGATAACCTTCGGCATATTTGTTGGTCAATTGGCTGCCCTGTGCTTCCATTACGGCATAGCTGACGTAGTTTTCAGAGGCAATCAATTCGATATGGTCTTGCTGACGTTCGACTTCTGCGGCAATCGCGGCAGCAAGCTCGGGGTCGTATTTTGCAATGGTTACGCTTTTTGAGAACATGGGATTTCCTTTGGACTAAAGATATGCGGAAGTGTGTGTCTGCCAGCTGCCGTTTTCAGACGGCCTCTTTTCAGGCAGGACGGACAGTTATTGTAACAGAGCCGACGTTAATATGTATTGGGATTTCACCGCCGCCTATAATGAAGGCCGTCTGAAAACCCTTGTTCCGACGATGGAAACGAAAGATGGTTTTCAGACGGCCTCTTAATAGACAGGCAAACCTTTTATTTTTTCTTCGCGTGTTTCAACGAATCGATGGCCACGGCCAAAACGATAATCGAACCTTTGATGATGTATTGCCAATAAGGGTTTACGCCGATATAGCTCAAGCCGTAGTTAATCAGGGTAAAAATAACCACGCCGACAACCACGCCGAATACCGTACCGACACCGCCGCTGAACGACACGCCGCCGATCACACAGGCTGCAATCGCGTCCATTTCATACATAAAGCCCAGATTGTTGGTGGCCGAACCGATGCGTCCCGCCTCCAGCAGGCCGCCGAAAGCGTAAAACACGCCGGACAGGGTGTAGATGCCAATCAGGTTTAAAGTAACGTTTACGCCGGAAACCCGAGCGGCTTCGGGATTGCCGCCGATGGCAAACAGGTTTTTACCGAAACGGGTTTTGTTCCAAATCACCCACATCAATGCAATCGCAACAATGGCATAAATGGTGATGTAGGACAGGCGGAATCCGCCGATATCGAAGAAACCTTGAGTGAAGGCGGAATATGCACCGTCGAAACCGGCAATGGGTGCGGAGCCGACGTAGTCGTAATACAGAGAGTTCACACCGTAGATAATCAGCATTGTTCCGAGCGTGGCGATGAACGGGGTAACGTTCATAACGGTAACGATAACGCCGTTCACCAGCCCGATGAGCGCGCCAATGGCGCACACCAGCAAAATAACCATCGGAATCGGCACAACACCCAAATCGGGGAAGACTTTATTCACATTGTCCACCGCCTGCAGCAATGTGGCAGAAATAACCGCTGCCAATCCGACTTGTCGGCCCACCGACAGGTCTGTGCCTTGGGTAACAATCAGACCGGCCACGCCCAACGCAATGATGATGCGGACCGAAGATTGGGTTAAAACGTTACTGAAATTGGTCAGGCTTAAAAAGCTGGCATCTTTGGAGATAATCACCACCAGCAACAACAGCAGCACGAAATACAGCGCGTAGTCCTTCATAAAGTCCAAGGCTTTGTTCTGTTTGACGGCACTCATAAAATTCCTTTAAATAATCAATTTGTTTGCATTCAGCGTAACGGCTTTGAGATTTTCAGACGGCCTTATAAATATTTAGCCGACAATTGCAGGATTTCTTCCTGATTGGTTTTCGCCGTTTCGACAATACCGGCCACCTTACCCGCACTCATCACTAATATGCGGTCGGTAACCCCCAAAAGCTCGGGCATTTCGGAAGAAATAATGATGACCGCCTTACCTTGCGCGGCCAGCTCGCCGATTAACTGGTAAATCTCAAATTTCGCACCGATGTCGATACCGCGTGTCGGTTCGTCCAACATCAGGATTTCGGGTTTGGTTAAAAGCCAGCGGCCTAAAATCACCTTCTGCTGGTTACCGCCCGACAACGAGCCGATACGGGTTTTCTGGCTGGGCGTTTTCACACGCATGGAATCGATAACCCACTGGGTGTCGCTCTTCATGCTTTTATTGCTCAGCAAGCCGCCTTTTTGATAGCTCTTCATATTGGAAATCAGCGAGTTGAAGCTAATATCCAGTCCGCCAAAAATACCGGTGCTGCGGCGTTCTTCCGTTACTAGGGCAAAACCGTTTTTAATCGCTTCCACCGGCGATTTGTTCTGCACCTCTTTTCCGTGCAGCAACACTTCGCCTGCCCCACGCTCGCGGATGCCGAACAGGGTTTCGACGATATCGGTACGTTTCGCACCAACCAATCCGCCGATACCCAATACTTCGCCTTTGCGCAATTCAAAGCTGACATCACGGATGGACGGCTGGTTTTTCGCCGTCAGGTTTTTCACCTGCAACACGACTTCCCCGGGCTTATTGGTTTTTTCCGGGAAACGCTGGGTGAGGCTGCGGCCGACCATTTTTGCCACCAACTCGTCCATGGTGGTCTCTTTCACCGCTACGGTATCTATCCATTTTCCGTCGCGCAATATCGTGATTTCGTCACAAATTTTGAAGATTTCCTCCATTTTGTGCGAAATATAAATAATGCCGCAACCGCGCTGTTTCAGTTTGTCGATAATGGTAAACAGGTGGCCGACTTCCTTTTCCGACAGGGAGGATGTCGGCTCATCCATAATGACGATTTTAGCGTTGTAGGAAAAAGCCTTTGCGATTTCAATCATCTGCATTTCCGACACGGTCAATTTTGCGACTTTTTCGCGCGGATCGATGTTGATGCCCAATTCGTCAAAAATCGCTTTGGTATCGGCATACATTTTTTTCTGATCGACGAACAAGCCTTTGGTCGGATACCGTCCCAACCACAGATTGTCCATTACCGAACGCTGCTTCACCAGGTTCAATTCCTGATGCACCATCGAAATACCGTTTTCCAAAGCTTCTTTCGCACTGGAAAAATCCACTTCACGGCCGAGAAAACGGATACTGCCCGAATCTTTGGCATAGATGCCGAACAGGCATTTGAGCAGGGTGGATTTGCCTGCTCCGTTTTCCCCCATCAGCGCGTGCACCGAATGCGCCCTTACCTGCAAATTCACGCCGTCCAAGGCTTTCACGCCGGGAAAGGCTTTATGCACGTCGGTCATGGTCAGCAGCACGGAATGGTCTTGTTCCGCCGTCGAATCCTTAGCCGTCATGGTTTGTTCCTCATGATTGTCAACAAAATGGCTTCCTGAAAACAGTGTGCCACAGATTTTCAGACGGCCTTACCGTGATACGGCACCCGCCGTTTTCCGGTTGGGGCGCAATATGGAAAACCCTGTCTGAAAATAAAAAATATAAATAGCGAAGCCGGCCGGATTATATTCAATCCGGCCGGGCATACAATCAGGCCGTCTGAAATTATTGTTTCAGAAACTGATCCAGATTGGTTTTGTCCACGCCCACATAAGGTACGCGGATATTTCTGTTTGCATCCAGTTTGTAGGCGGAAGAAGCGGCCGGATCTTTACCTGTGGCCAAGTCTACTGCCAGAGCGTATACCGCTTTAGCCTGTGTTTCGCCATCGTTCAATACCGAACCGGCCAGCGTATCGGCCTTAATCATTTGCAGGGCTTCAGGCAGTGCGTCTACACCGAAGGTCGGCAGGACTTTACCTTGTGCCTTCATGGCTTCTACAGCACCCATTGCCATACCGTCGTTGTTGGAAATAACCACTTCGATGTCCTTACCCGAAGTACCGGACAACCATGCCTGCATGATGTCTTTGGCTTTGGCTGCGTCCCACATGCCGGTGTCCAACTGCAGCTGTTTGGTTTTGATGCCGTCGGCGTTCAATTTTTCAACCACATATTTGGTACGCGCTTCTGCATCAGGGTGGCCCGGCTCGCCTTTCAGCAGAACGAAATCAACCACGCCGTCTTTGTTCAAGTCCCATTCCGGGTGCTCTTTCCACATTTTGCCAATCAAAGATGCCTGGATTTCGCCTGACTCCTGAGGATTGGTGCCGACAAAATAAGCCTTATCATAGCTTTTCAGCGCGGCTTCGCCGGGGTCTTTATTGAAGAAAATGACCGGAACGCCGGCGGCTTTTGCCTTCTCGATAATCGTGCTGCCTGCGGCAGGATCGACTAGGTTGATGGCCAAAACTTTTGCACCTTTGGCGAGCATTACATCCACTTGGTCGTTTTGCGTGGATTGGTTGTTCTGCGAATCGTTCATCAACAATTCGGCATTTTTCGCCGCAGCCGCTTCGCCTTCCAATGATTTACGCATCAGCGACATGAAGTTGTCGTCATATTTATAGATGGTTACACCGATTTTAGGCGCATCGCCGGCCGGCTTTCCGCCTTCAGCTTGGGATGCGTTTTGGCTGCCGCCGCTACAGGCAGTCAAACCCAATACTGCAGCCAATGCTGCGGCGGTCAATGTTTTTTGGAAATTCATAAAAACTGTCTCCGTGTTTTTTTGTTGCTGCAGTGCGGTAGGCCGTCTGAAAAATCCGCCCTCCGCGTCTATGGTGCCTCTCGGCAAAACAGGCGGCAGTTTGAATTAAAATACCTGATTTGTAAATTGCCCATACGGATTTTCTGATAATTTCTGACACCTTCTAACAACAATTTATCGTCTTTTTACTAAAATTCCCGCATAAAATAAAAAATGTACCTTTTTTCGCCAATAAGGCCGTCTGAAAGATCTTTTCAGACGGCCTTATTGGGGAGCATCAATCTAATCAATCAGCGCATCATGACGATGATTGCGGTAGTGTTTGTATTTCACTGCATAAACGGCAACAGTCGGCACCAAAGCCAAAACAATCTTAAAAGTCCAAGATGCAAACCACGGCTTATTAATCACAATTGTGTCGGCAACAGCCCCCGGCCCGACAAACTTACTCACGGCATACCAATCCAACAGCGGCCACCAACATGCAGTCAGCAATCCGAGAAACAAAGGCCAAATCAGGCGAATGCGATCCCGCTGCCATAACAAAAACAAAACTACCGCCCAAATCAGCGTAAGCGTGCAAATCAACAAGGCGGTATGCACCGGTGCACCGAAATAAGAAGCCGCAAAATAAGTCAGCACCACCCATAAAGCGGCCAACACTGCCATAATCAATTCTTCCGGACGTTTGAACATAATAAAAATCCTTGCAGACTAATCGCTGTGAATATACCGCAAATCGACCGTTTTGGATATGGTGTAAAATCCCGCTTTTGTCATTTCTTGAGATGAAAGCATGAAACTGAAATCCTTTTTGCGTAAGGCCGAATCGGTTCTGAACCGCCTAGATGCCTGGCTGCCGCCCGAAACCCGCGAACCAGACTGGAATGCCGCCGCCTTCCGCTGGCAAAAGGCCGGCAATAAAGGAATTTTGGAAAGCCTGCCCGCACCGCATACCTTCCCATTATCCCGCCTGGCAGCGGTAGACAGCCAAACCGCCAAGCTGGTCCGCAACACCGAACAGTTCCTGGCTGGCCGCCCCGCCAACAATGTCCTGCTGACCGGATCGCGCGGCACGGGCAAATCGTCGTTAGTCAAAGCATTGCTGCATGAATACGGCGCGAGCGGCCTGCGACTGATCGAAGTAGACAAAAGCGATCTGATCACCCTGCCCGCCCTGTTGCAACTACTGGCTCCCCGTCCGGAAAAATTTATTGTTTTTTGCGACGATTTATCTTTCGAAGACGGCGAAGACGGCTACAAGGCGTTAAAGACCGCTTTGGACGGCGGCCTGTCCCAACGTTGTGCCAATGTTTTGGTGTATGCCACGTCAAACCGCCGCCACCTGATGCCCGAATATATGGATGAAAATACGGGACACACCGGCGTTCGTGGCGAAGTGCATGCCAAAGAGGCGGTGGAAGAAAAAATCTCCCTATCCGACCGATTCGGGCTGTGGCTGAGTTTTTATCCGTTTGATCAAAACGATTACCTGCAGGCAGTGGCGAACTGGTTGGAATATTATGGTGTGGATTTTGATGATACCGCACAACGGGCGGCATTGAATTGGTCTCAAATGCGAGGCGGGCGTTCGGGCCGCGTTGCCTGGCAGTTTGCCTGCGACTGGGCAGGACGGCTGCCTCAAGACCGCAGTTTGAATCTGGGTTAATAAGGTTGGCGGCGTTTACGAAAAAGGCAAAAGCAAAGTTCAAGAAATGAAACGGCAAAGGGTTGTTGCGATATATAGACAATACAAAAAGCCGTTCGACGCTTACTTCCTTCGGGCTCCAATAGTCCCTTTCGGAACGCACGAACGGCTTAGCGGGAAATTATCCTTACTGTCTGCGCGTGCCAATAACCGCCCAAAAGCATACACGGCTTTTATGCCCGTATCGGGTGCGCAACTGCGCTATTAAATGTGCTATTAAAAATGCCGACACCTCAATTTTTCATCTACGAAAGCAGCCGCTCATCTTGATTTATCGAGGCACATCCATCAGGGCTTGTCGGTTAGGGAAAGTCTGGCCGAAATTAGATAATTTCAGGCTTTAACTCATGAAAAACCACCTGAAACTGCCCAAAGGGCGGATATGTTGCAGTTTGATAGAACAGGCAAATGGAAAAGCCGCAGATATACAAAACAAAGCATAATGCCGATTTACACTAAATCCGCCACAAAAAGGCCGTCTGAAAATACCCACTGTCGCAGCAGGTATTTTCAGACGGCCTAAAGTTCTTTTTATGTGTTAGAAGGCAACATAATTGACGGGATTGACCGGCTTGCCATCTTGACGTACTTCGAAATGCAGCTTGACGCGGTCGGTATCGGTATTACCCATCCGCGCAATGGTTTGCCCGCGTTTTACCACTTCCCCTTCTTTTACCAACAAAGCCTGGTTATGGCCGTAGGCGGTCAGGTAGGTAGAATTGTGCTGGACGATAACCAAGTTGCCGTAGCCGCGCAATCCGTTACCGGCATACACCACTTTACCGTCTGCGGCAGACACGACGGCCTGTCCGCTCGTTCCGGCAATATCAACACCCTTATTGCTGTTACTGTAATGGGCGATAATGTTGCCGGCTGTAGGCCGCTGCCAAGTAATGCCGGCTGCAGTGCGCACGCCTCCGGACGAGCCGGCGGAAGAAACGGGCGGTGTCGGTGCAGGCTGCTGTACGACACTCACCGGCGGCGTATTGGCAGGTGCGCTGACCGGCGGATGGCTTGGCGCAGGCTCAGGCTTATGCACAACGGTTGAAGATGCCGGGGCAACATAACCGGCCGGCTTCACGCGCAGGGTCTGGCCAACGCTGATATTGTTATCGGTCAAACCGTTCCAGGCACGCAAATTATCCTGAGTGATGTTGTAGCGTTTGGAAATATTATAGACGGTATCGCCGCGCACGACTTTGTGCGTCGCGGCATTAATGTCTACCGGCGCATATGAGGGCACATAGGGGCTTCCGGAAACCGAAGGTGAGGAAATTGTCGGCGGCGGTGTATAAACAGGGGCATTTCCGCCCATGTTTCCAACCGATGCGCTGGGTTCATAAGGTGCGGCACCGTAAGGATTGCCGCCTGTGATGCTGCTTTCGGTATTCTGCATGCCGACGCCGGTATTGGTGCCTTCCACTACAGGTGCGGCCGGCTGCTGAAGCCACGAACAAGCTCCCAACATCAAAACGGCTGCTAAGGAACCGGTTCTCAACGCAGTTTTTTTCAACATAATTTTTCTTACCTTTTGAGTTTCTTAAGTTAAGCGGACGCTATCATAATAAAACTAAGCCGCCTTCTCAAGTCCAAACCCTGCTGTATGGCCGAATATCGGGCAGTCAGACTGTAAAATCCCGTTATCCTTCACTCTGCTGCCAATAGCGCGCCGTTTCATGGAGCAGATTATAGGCTGTCAAATCAATCTGCAACGGCGTAACGGTAATAAAACCGGCGGCACATTCGGCAAAATCGGTTCCATCTTCTCGGTCCGCAGCTTCTCCTGCGGCACCAATCCAATAAACCTTTTCCCCCCTCGGGTTGTGCATCGGCACAATGCTCTGTTCGTGATGACGCCTCCCCAGCCGCGTGATTCTGCATCCGCGTAAATCTTCGGCAGCAACGGCAGGGATATTGACGTTCCACAAAACCGGCTGTTGCGGCGGATTCGCCGTCAATTTTTCTAATAACTGCCATGCCGCCTTCTCGGCAGTCGGCCAATAGCGGTCGGTATGGTCGTTTAAGGAAAAGGCCACAGCAGGGAAACCGAGCAAATAGGCTTCGGTTGCTGCCGCCACCGTGCCCGAATACAGGGTATCGTCCCCCATATTCGCACCGTGGTTGATGCCTGACAACACCAAATCGGGCTTGAATTCAGGCAGTGCATGTAACGCCAAATGGATGCAGTCGGTCGGCGTGCCGCTGACATAGTAAAAGCCGTTTTCCGCCTGTCTGAGCTGCAACGGCCTGTCCAGAGTCAGCGAGTTGCTGACCCCGCTGCGGTTACGCTCCGGTGCCACAACGCGCACATTGGCAAACTCGGCCGCCACTCTGGCCAAAACGGCAATCCCTTGGGCAAGATAGCCGTCGTCGTTGCAAATCAGGATGTTCATTATTGTTCTCCGTTTTTAAATCTGTTGTTTGATGCTGATATGAAGGCCGTCTGAAACCCGAATAATGTTTTCAGACGGCCTGTTATCATGGATAAAAGCCGATTTAATACTCCGAACAGCCATGTTCGCACAATACCAATTCCGCAGCCGCCAAACCGCTCTGCACTGCGGCCTCCAAGGTGGCGGGATAACGCGGATGCAGGTAATCGCCTGCCGGATAAATGCCGTTTTGCTGTAACCACCGGCAATCGGGCAGCGGCCTGTTTGCATAAGAGGCGGCAGTTGCCCGTTTTTCCGTAATGACTTTTGCCGCAATCGGGGTGCCGATTTCGGGACAAATGCGGTGCAAATCCGCATCGGCACGCCGTATCCATTCTTCCGCCGACAAGCGTCCGACATGCTCGGATACGCTAATGACTGCCGCCACTTCGCGATCGGAAGCACCTAGGCAGCCGCGTCGGAAAAACCACTGTACCGTACCTTCGGCCAAGCCGGTCATTACCGACGGCAAGCGGACTGTTTCGGCATAACGCAGGTAAACCGTTGTAATGGCATGGTACCGAATACCTTCAAAGGCCGTCTGAATATCCTCCGGTGTTTCAGACGGCATTAAAGCGGAAATATGATAAGGAGCAACCGCCGCCACCACTGCATCAAATGGTTCGCCGTTCACAGCCACACGTCCGTCCGGCAACAGGGCCAAACGGCCAACGCGCTGTTCGAAATACAGACGGACCCCGTATTGGCGTAAAAAACGGATTGCCGGTTCGACCAATAAAGTATTCAAATCGGTTTTCGGCAACAGATAGTCCGCCGCACGCTTGTCCGCCCATACGCTGTCTTCCAATACCGCCCGTAAAACACGTAGGCTGGCATCCTCAATCGGCGTATTCAATGCCCCCAACACCAACGGCCGCCAAAATCCTGCCAATAATTTTTGCGGGCATTGTTGGGAACGCAGCCATTTACCTACGGGAATATCTTCACCATGCCATATGCGCAGATTCCGCATCTGTTTTAACAATGCGGCCTTATCCGACCAGCGGACGTTTTTTGCCCCTAACACACCCCATAAAAGATGCAGAGGCGCAGGCAGAGAGGCCGTCTGAAACTGCAATCCGTCGGTCAAATGCCATTGCAGCGGCAATCTGACACAATCATGCCGGTAATCAGCCCCGATTTTATCCATCAGATGACGGACACCGCGATAGGCGTACATCATAATATGTTGGCCGTTATCCAAAAAGCTGAAGCCCGCATTATCCGCCGCCAACGCCCGCGCCCTGCCCCCGGCCGTTTTACCGGCCTCGAACACTGTTACATCTGCTTTTCCGGCCAGATTAACCGCAGCCGACAAACCGCTCCAACCCGCACCGATAACCGCTATTTTCCGCTTCACGCTCATGGTCTGAATCCAAATAACCAAGTTTTCAATGCAATCCGTTTTTTTCTCGGACCCGGGATTGCAATTTTGTAACGCAACACATTTTCCAAGCCGTCTCTACGGATTTCCTGCAATAAAGCATAATATATCGCCGCCATAATCAAGCCCGCTTTCTGCCTGCGGCAATCCTCATCAGGTAAAAGATCACGCGCTTCGCGATAAAGATTTTGCGCCCGTATGTATTGAAAATTCATAAATTCGATAAATTCAGCTGAAGATTCGGCGCGCAATACCGCCTGTTCTGCAATACCAAAACGTTCCAGCTCATCCTGCGGGAGGTAAATTCTACCCATTCGCGCATCCTCGCCAACATCCCGGATAATATTGGTCAGCTGCAAAGCCAAACCTTGTTTTTCGGCATACAGTAAAGTTTGTTCATTATCAAATCCCAAAATCCGTGCAATCAACCTGCCTACCACTCCGGCTACCCGATAACAATAAACCGACAGCTCGGCAAAATCGGCATACCTTACTTGCCGAAGATCCATCTGCATGCCCTCGATAATTTCCTCCAACTCGGCTTGAGGCAGAGAAAATTCGATAACAATATGTTTTAACGCCTGATTCACCGGATGCTCCGGTAGGCCGTCTGAAAATACCTTGGCCAAATCCCCCCGCCACCATTGCAAGCCCATTGCCGCTACTTGCTTATCGGTACAATCGTCCGCCACATCGTCCAGTTCGCGGCAAAATGCATATAAGGCAATCAGCGCATTTTGCCTATTTCGCGGTAAAAAACGAAAACCGGAAACAAAGCTGGAACCGCTTTCGGAAACTTTGTTACGGCAATAATCAAGGGGCTGCATATCTGTTTTTGAGAAGTACCAACTAAAAGAGCGATTGTAGTGTGATTTATGAAATGAAACAAACCCGCAATATCACTTGCGGGTTTGTTTTCAATACCTTTATTTACACGGAGCAGAAGTTTTAAATGCCTTTGCTGCTGCAATGTTCTCGTCACGAGTGCCATCCATACAAGAATAACTTGCGCCCTGACTGCTTACCCATGCAGTATAGCTGTACCCCGATTTTTTAGGTTCAGCATAAATTCTGATACCAAGTGGATAGCCTTTATCACGCTCTCCCTGCCTAATAAATTTAGTAGTAAAAGTATATTTTGCTTTGAGATCATCATCAATCATACCTGTAATTTCGGTATTTAAAGCTGCCTCGGGTTTATTTTCTAAATAAGATGGTTTTTTAACCAATTCTGTTTTAATAACATCCGCAACGCTAGCCATCTTTGATCTTGCATTCACAAGATCACCCTTCTCGATATATTTTGTGTATGAAGGCAAAGCAATTGATGCCAGCATCGCGATAATTGCAATAGCAACCATCATTTCAACCAAGGTAAAACCAAGCTGCCTACTTAAAGCTTTCATTACGTTTCCCTTAAATATCTGCTGCAACATACGATTGCAAGGTAACAACAGTATTGGCATTTTCCCCCCATGCTCTCGCCGTCACCCGATAAACAATCTGCCCGGCACTGTCCGAAATCCATTCAATCACATATTTCGGTTGTTTAGGCACTACGGTATTTGTCGCATATTCTCTACCGTTTTTTTCAAGTAAACTATCACTCCCTCCCTCCCAAACAGCCTGTTGAGACCTTGATGGCTGGCATAAGCCATTATTGCAATTAGAATTAAATTGTGCTTTCTTATTAAGATCAATTAAATTTTGATCTACAATAGCCTGTTCTCCTTGGCGTAAAGTTGCCTCCGCAATCTGCATTGTCATTTTACGATCTGCATCATCACTACTCAGCCGACTTTCAGTATTAAATAGCTGTGTTGCTGCCAAAACCATAATCGCAAGAACCAACATCATAATCATCACAACAGGAAGAGAAAATCCTTTTACATTATCTTGGCTTTTCATTAATTTGCATCCTCTTGAAAATTGCGTTCTGCACATGAGTTACCTCCACGTATAGTTGCATTGATGAAATAAGTTTGGACATCAGATTCAGAATTATTAGCCGCTTTACCACCCTTAACCTCTCCATTATTGCCAGAACCCTTCAATTGCATCCTTAGCAAAACAGGGGATAATGCCGTTTTACTACTTTTGATATTATTAGTGAATTTGATTTTTGCATCATTTTGCATAGATTTACAGCCTGGAGATTGAATATATCCAAACTCCAACTTCCAAGATTTCACTCCTGCTAATAGCAATTGAGGCTCACTAATTGCTCCATTTGGATTTAATTGAAATAAATACAACCCCTCTTCTCCACCTGTAGGAGTACCAATCGCATATACATTAACTACCTGCCTAAATACGGATATTTCTGATTGAAGCTTAGGATTAACTTGAGTGTTATGATCCGAGCTCAGATTAGGGGACAAATCTTTAACTGTCAGCACACTACCATTCAACTCTTTAGTACTACTTGGAAATCTTTCTAATGATGAACAAGTGCTAATAATGATGGGAGCGTTAGTCTGTTTATCTAACTCAGCCAACTCCCCACCTTTCTCAACCTGAACAGAAAAACTATTTGCACCACTGGACGAATACCCGCTACTTGAGCCGATTCCATAAGTAAAAAGCAGAACTTTTGGACTAGACGTACTAATAGTAAATCCAGGTAGCGATAAAGCCGTTCCATCCAAATATTTTATGCCTTGATTTTGATTGTTATACTCCAAAGCTCCCAATACATTGGCGGCACCATGATCTTTCCATTTCATCTGATTATTCGCCACCGTTTTAGCCAAATTAAAGCAACCAAACGAACCTGCCATTCTGGCATCACGCACAATCATGTTAGTTGCATTACGCAAATCATTTTGTACCTGCAAACGCCCCTTAGCCGCCTGGCTGAGTCGTTGCGTGGTTACAAATCCTGATCCCGCTGCAATCAACACAATAATACTCAACGCACTGGCAACAAGCAGTTCAATTAAAGTAAATCCCGTAATTTTTTTAGGTAAAACGGTATATCTATTGTTTTGCCGTTTCATAAAATTTACTCTCCGTCTCGAATATAAGTTTGATAACTAACCGTTTGCGCCTTATCTGTATCTTTGTCTGACAAAGGCTGAACCAACCAAGCAATTTTTATTGCTATCTTGCCTGTACCATCACAACCCCAAACTACATCACTATTACCTACCTCCCCAGTAGATGGATTTATTCTAATAGCCTTTCTCAAATTTTTGGTCTTGCAGATCCTCGCTCTAACATTCATATCACCCAGCTTGCTTGCATTTAATTCGTCATTAAATTCTTTCAACTGTTTCAAAGCAAGGTTAGTAGTATCATAGCCACCATTAGCATCTGTCACCGGATTTGGAGCTGCCACATTAAGATAATGATCATATTTCTTTTTAGTCCAAACACCATCACGACCAGTTAACTCCAATTGAGGATTAGCTGTCATCCCCTCAATCAAATTTTGAGCAGCCTGAGCTGCAATAGTTTGCGTTTCAGCATCCCTGACACTACCCACCGAACGCAGCTGTGTTGCCAGCAATGCCAAAATACCCAAAGCCAAGACCACAACAGAAATCAAAACCTCAATTAAAGCAAAACCCTGCTGTTGGAATCCAATTCCCATATATTTATTTATTTTCATATTAACATCCACCATACTCATTACATGTTGCGCCAGTTAAATCGACATCGTACTTACAAGCCGGACGGCTATCGCCATTGGTACAAAAACTAACTTGCCCGCCTGATACCAGCAAAGTTACCGCTCTACGCTCACTTGTGTCTTTATCTTTAGCATCATTATCGGTAAATGTAAATTTAGTAAAACCGCTAACAGGATAGCCAACTTTCATTTTCCCTGTGCCGTCAACACCATATCTTTTTATTGAACCATCTGGAAAAAACGCCAATATTTTTGCATCCTTCTCTGCCCCTATATCTTTTCCATCAAATCCCACATTCCTGATTTGATAACGAACTTTTACCTGATCTTTTGCTTTGTTCATTACTATTGTACGCAAAGACTCATCTTTGCTTCTTTCATATTTTTGGTCATACACCGGTGAATCAGCCCATACAGCATAACCAGAACCTGCAAAAGTACTCTTACAATACTGATCCGGCTTACCGTCTGTCTTAATTTGTACCGGGCACAAATAAACCGGTCTATTTAGCCTTGCTGCCTCGGCCCTGGCAAACCTGATTTGACTGGCCACTTTTTCAGCTACTGATGCAACACGCCTTTTTGCAACCCATTCTGCAAAATTTGGAATAGCAATTGCTGCCATTATGGCCATAATAGCTATTGTTACCATCAATTCAATCAGGGTAAAACCCTTTTGCCTAGATCCCATAATTCATTCCCAACTTTCAATTGTTTTCGCAGTATTTTTATCCCATTATTCTAAACGATAATGGAGCTTATATTCCAGTATTCTAGAAAATTTTAATCAATCCCTAGTAAATAAACTTACTCGTCCATCATGGCCGCATCCGGCACATATGCCGCATTATCGAATTTGGTAAACTGCCCCATCCAAGTCAGATAAACCTTCCCAACCGGGCCGTTACGGTGTTTGCCGATAATACATTCGGCCAAACCCTTCATTGGCGACTCAGGATTGTAGTATTCGTCGCGATACATGAACATAATCAAATCAGCATCTTGCTCAATGGCCCCCGACTCACGCAAATCCGACATCATCGGCCGCTTATCAGTTCTCTGCTCGACCGAACGGCTCAATTGCGACAATGCAATAATCGGTACTTGCAATTCTTTGGCCAAGGATTTTAATGAACGGGAAATTTCTCCCAATGCGGCGGCACGGTTATCCGTTCTTCCCGAACTTTCCATCAACTGCAAGTAGTCGATAACAATCAAGCCCAATTTGCCGCCAAACTGCCTTGCCAACCTACGGGCGCGGGCGCGTAATTCCAAAGCGGTCAGCCCTGCGGTTTCATCGATAAACATCGGCGCATCAGCCAGTTTGTTGACTGCTTCGTTCAAACGTCCCCAATGCTCATCCTGCAACGCACCCGTTTTCAAGATATGCTGATCCAAACGGCCGACCGAACCCAGCATACGCATCACCAACTGCGCGCCGCCCATCTCCATCGAAAACACGGCTACCGGCAATTTACTTTCCACTGCAACATGCTCGGCAATATTAATGGAAAACGCTGTTTTACCCATCGACGGCCGGCCGGCCACGATAATCAAATCTCCCGGCTGCAAACCCGAAGTTTTCTTATCTAGGTCGATAAATCCGGTAGGAACCCCGGTTACTTCGTCCGGATTGTCGCGCGCATAAAGCATATCGATGCGTTCGACAACTTCTTTCAGCAAATCCGGCAATTCCAAAAAACCCTGTTTCGACTTGGCTGTGCTTTCTGCAATTTGGAAAACTTTGTTTTCTGCTTCGTCCAGCAGCTGGGCTGCGTCTTTTCCTTGCGGATTATAGGCATTTCTAGCAATTTCCGTGCCGACTTCAGCCAATTGCCGCATTACGGACTTCTCCCGCACGATTTCGGCATAACGTCGGATATTTGCGGCAGACGGCGTATTTTGTGCCAATGTAATCAGATAATTGAAGCCGCCTACCGCTTCCAGCTCGTCATTTCTCTCCAGCCACTCCTGAACGGTAATGATGTCCGCAGGGCGACTTTCGTTAATTAGTGCCGCAATTGTGCGGAAAATTACCCGATGTTCATGCCGGTAAAAGTCCTCTCCGGCAACCACGTCGGCAATGCGGTCCCACGCGCTGTTTTCCAGCAGCAACCCGCCCAAAACCGACTGTTCCGCTTCGACAGAATGCGGCGGCAACGACAAGGCAGCCACTTCGTTTAAGCCGTCATCCGCATAATCGGCATATTGTTGTTCCATTTTTTTCACCAAAATAAACCGAGGCGGGCATTATAACGGAAATGGTCCGAGCAAACCCGTTCCGGTTCGCTCGGACCATTTCCGTTATTTATCAGTCGCCGAATTCAATCAGCTCAAACTCGTCTTTGCCGGCAAAACATTCCGGACACTCCCAATCATCCGGCAAATCGGCGAATTTCGTTCCCGGGGCGATGCCACGCTTGGGGTCGCCCAATTCTTCATCATAAATCCATTCACATAATACGCATACATATTGAGCCATTTCCCATATCCTTAATGTGGCGGCGGGCAAACAAAGCATCCGCCCGTTTATAGTGGAACTGCCAATCAGCCGACGCGGCCTTCGCTTTGATTACCGCATCAGCAGATGAATCGCTCCTTACATGACGAATGCACCGATTTTGAACGTGAAAACCAGAGGAAATCCTGCACTTCCCATCCGGCAGATTAGGCCGTCTGAACAAACGCCCCATCTATCTTAAGTTATCGGCCATGCGCTTGAACCAGCCCGCCCGCATACCTTTGATGTCAAAAAAGGCCGTCTGAAACGGCCTTTTCACCTGTTCGTCGGTATTGTACCGACAGTTTGACGGCGGATACAGGGTTAAATGGAAAACTCTCCCTCGCCGATAAATTCCAATTCGCTGATTTCTTTGCGCAGATGTTTGATTGCGGGCGTAACGATGGCGACAAACATGGCCTCCCGCACCCTCCGTTGCACCGGGCTGCTCATCAAATAACCTGCGGCACCGGTGTGCAATGCGGCCGACTGGGCGGCATCCAAACACAGCCAGGCGGCAGCTTCGCGCAAACGCAGGGTTTCCAACAATTCGGGTTCGTTGCGGTAGGCGGCATCTGCCAGCTCGATGGTGCGCGACAAGGCCGTCTGAAAACGGTTGTTCAGCTCGTCGTAACCGTTATCAAGGAAGTCGTTGGTTTCGCTGCCTGCATTCGAAGCGGCGATTTCGGCCAAACAGCCGTCGATAATGCCGGCACCGATGCCGATTTGCAGCAGGATAAAACCGGCCTTGATGGATTTGATATACGTTTCAAACTGTTCCGGCTGCGCGATAACATCTTCATTCGGCACAAAAACGTTTTCAAATTTAATGGCAAACGTGCGCGTGCCTTCCAAACCGCAGAATTCCGGGCACGGAATCAGCGACACGCCTTCGCGGCAGCCGCCGGTGATGAACATCACATATTCTTCGCCCAACTGCGCCGTATTCGCCCAAATATGGTTGTCGCCCAAATTCGATACCCACGGCAGGATGCCGTTAACGCGGTAACCGCCCTCGATACGCTCCGCCTGCAACTGATGCTTCTCGATTCCGGCCAAATGTTTGACCGTATTCGACATTCCCGTTCCCGCCAGCACGCGTCCGTTTAAAACGTCGGACAGATAACGACGTTTCACTTCCGCGTTCGGCGTTTGGTGCAGATACCAGGCGCAGGCGGCCTGACACCAGGCGGAAAACGCAGTGGCGCCGCATGCTTTGCCGACCTCGCGCAATACTTCGATTTGCACGGCCAAACCAAGCGCGCTGCCGCCCTCTTCCTCGCTGCCTGCGGCGGCAAAACCGCCTATCCCGCCCAATTCGCGCAAAAAGGCTTCAGGATAAAGCCCCTTGCGGTCGATGTCTTCCACCAAGGGTTTCAGCTTGGTCTGCACCAGTTCGGCAACGTGTTTCAAAAGGGTTTCGCGGGACATAATATTCTCCAGATTGTGAAGGTGGGGCGTTCGTCAGCTTGAAGGCCGTCTGAAAGTGTCCGCTTGGCGAAGCAGGAAGTTTCAGACGGCCTTTCATCATGCAAACCTGTTTTTAGGCGAAAGCTTGCAATTCGGGATTGATTTCGGTGCGCGCCAGATTGTTGGTGTAATTGCACAGGGTGGCCAAGGCTACGCCCAGTACGACTTCAACCGCCTGCTGCTGGTTGTAGCCGGCATCGAAAAAGGCTTTCAGCTCTTCGTCGGACACATTGCCTTTTTGCGCCATAACCTGCTGCGTGAACTCAGAAAGGGCGTTCAATTTGGCATCGGCAATCGGCGCTACCGCACGCACTGCCTGAATTTCTTCTTCTTTCAACAGTTTTTTCAAAGTTGCCAGCTTGGTGTGCCCGGCCACGCAGAAGCCGCACTGGTTGATTTTAGCCGCCAAAATCTGCACCACTTCGCGTTCGCCCGCGGTCAGCGAAGTTTCGCCGTTGAGCTTGCCGACTTCCTGATAGAAAGCCAGAGCTTCGGGCGAATTGGCCAATACGCCGATCAGGTTCGGCAGGAAGCCGTTGTTTTTCAGAGCCGCTTCAACGCGGGGTTTTGCTTTTTCCGGTGCGCTTTCAACGGTATGGATGGTTAAACGTGCCATATCTGTATTCCTTTTTTGAGTGTGTCGTTGCAATTAAGAGACGGCGGATGATACGGCAAAGCCGAAATCGGGGAAAAGAACATTTCGTCCGCACGTTCAAACCAAAAGTTATAAAGAGGCCGTTTGAAAATGCCGGATTCCCAAATCCGCAACATTTTCAGACGGCCTCTTATGTTGAAACAGCCTTTAATTCAATACTGTACCGACCATTCGGTGTTGCCGCCGGCACGCATCGGTATCAGTTTGCCTTTGCCGTAGGGGATGCTGTTGGGGATGCGCTGCGGCTGTTTGACCAGCGTGATTTTCCGCGTGTTGAACGGCAAGCCGTAGAAGCGCGCGCCGTTTTGCGAGGCAAAGGCTTCGAGTTTGTCCAACGCGCCCGCCTGTTCGAATATTTCGGCATACAGCTCGACGGCGGTCGCCGCGCTGAACATACCCGCGCAACCGCAGGCGTTTTCTTTGGCCGATTGGGCATGCGGGGCGGAGTCCGTACCCAAAAAGAATTTGTGCGCTTTCTCACCGGTTACGGCGGCCACCAGTGCCTGCCTGTGGCTTTCGCGTTTCAATACCGGCAGGCAGTAATGATGCGGGTGTACGCCACCGACCAGCAAATCATTGCGGTTGAGCAGCAGGTGCTGCGGGGTAACGGTGGCGGCCACATTGTCGCCCGCTTCCAAAACAAGGCGTGCGGCTTCGGCAGTGGTGATGTGTTCGAACACGACTTTCAAATTCGGCACTTGCGCCAAAACGGGTTTCATCATGCGCTCGATGAAAGCGGCTTCGCGGTCAAAAATGTCGATGTCGGAATCGGTTACTTCGCCGTGAACCAGAAAGCGCATGTCCTGCGCGGCGATTTCGTGCAGCACCGGCAACAGTTTGAATAAATCGGTTACGCCGGAATCGGAATTGGTGGTGGCACCCGCCGGATAAAGTTTGAAGGCCACGATACCGGCCGCTTTGGCTTCGCGTACAAGCTCAGGCGTGGCCTTGTCGGTCAGATAAAGCGTCATCAACGGCTCAAATGTGCTGCCTTCGGGCAGGGCGGCAATAATCCGCTGTTTGTAGGCCAGCGCGTCAGCCACGCTGACGACGGGCGGCTTCAAGTTGGGCATGATGACGGCGCGTCCCATTTGGCGGGCGGTAAACGGCAGTACGGCTCGGAGCGCGTCGCCGTCGCGCAAGTGAAGGTGCATATCGTCGGGCTGGGTAATGGTCAGGGTTTGCATGGCTGTTCTTTTAGTAGGTTGTTCAATAGTTTGGGGCTTAAACGGCCCGCACGTTTTCAGACGGCCTTTCTTCTCCGTCTGATACCGCGCAATTATATAGTGAAATGCCGGAATGCCGGCAATAATGCGGAAAGGCCGTCTGAAAGGCCTCCGCTTCCCGCGAAGCGCAACCTTTCAGACGGCCTTTCCATTGAAACCGGCTTAATGGTTATCCAAATCAGCCTTATATTCGATGCGGTGTCCCTTATCCTCAATCGAGACATCCAATTCCTGATTGCCGCGTTTGAATTTCAAATCGGCATCGTCGTGTTTGATTTTCGATTCGACAATCTGAAAACCGTGGCTGCGTGCATAGGCGATGACTTTTTCCGCCAGCGAAGGAATGGAAATGCGTTTGCTGGGCAAATCGGCTTCATATTCGAACTCCCCGCTTCCCTGATGATGGGCTTTCACGGTTCGCGCGCCGATTGGTTTGTATATTTCAGACGGCACGGGCGAGGCAAACGCGGCGGCGGAAAAAAGGGACAGAATGCCGGTCAGCAGCAAGGTCTTTGTTTTATGCATATGCTCACTTCCTTTTAAGGTCGGGCAAACAAACTGCCTGTTCGAAAGGCTGTCATCCTAATCGGAGCGCAAACGGGCAATCAAGCGGGGAAACATGCTTTTACCCGCGGCCGACCTGCCTTGCCGTGCCTTTACACGGCTTTTCACTCGGCGGCCGTGCCGCAAAACGGCGTTGCCGTTTCCGCATCAACAGGATGCTTCCTTTTGATTTAAATTGGCTGAAAAATGGGAAAGGCCGTCTGAAACAAGGTTTCAGACGGCCTTTAACCGTTACAAGCGGAAAACTACGCTTCTTTATTTTCGGTCGCTTTTTGACGCAGGCGCAGGCTCAATTCGCGCAGCTGTTTGTCGTCTACCGCATTCGGCGCGTTGGTCAGCAGACATTGGGCGCGTTGGGTTTTCGGGAAGGCAATCACGTCGCGGATGGATTCGGCGCCGGTCATCAGCGTCACCAGACGGTCGAGGCCGAATGCCAAACCGCCGTGCGGAGGCGCGCCGAATTTCAGGTTGTCTAAGAGGAAGCCGAATTTTTCCTGTTGCTCTTCGGGGCTGATTTTCAGTGCGGCGAACACTTTTTCCTGTACGTCGGCACGGTGGATACGGATAGAGCCGCCGCCGATTTCCCAGCCGTTCAACACCATGTCGTAGGCGCGGGCCAGGCAGTTTTCAGGATCGGTCGCCATCAGGTCTTCATGACCGGGCTTGGGCGAGGTGAACGGATGGTGCATGGCTGCCCAGCGGTCGCCGTCTTCGTCGTATTCGAACATCGGGAAATCGACGACCCATAAAGGTTTCCATTCGTCCACGAAGTAGCCGTTTTCCGCGCCGTGTTCCAAACCGA
>ERZ772766.436-NODE-436-length-24635-cov-5.278763_pt1 | contig 24635 bp, 21 predicted proteins | sample MGYA00511379_ERZ772766 | MGnify/ENA primary metagenome ERZ772766 (study PRJEB29015, sample SAMEA2737895) | human oral metagenome | biome: human oral; feature: human-associated habitat; material: dental | place: China | collected 2116 ...
TAATCTCTAGTTGGTAAATATTTTTTCTCAATTTCAAGCCATTTTTCACGACGCTGCTGTGGCGTAACTTCTGGATTTTCATACACCCAATGTTGAAATTCATCGACAGTTACCCCGTAAGGAATGAATAAAAGCGCTTCTGATAAATGAATAAACTTGTATTTCTCTGTATCATTTTCAAAGAACAAGTCCATCCACGGCCAAGTTAAAAATTCCATACTCATTGAATGAATTTCACAAGCCTCGTAAGTTGGCCATAAATATTCAGGCACATCAAAACCTCGGCTTTGATAAACTTGAAAAGCATGCCCTGCTTCGTGCGTCAAAACATCAATATCATGTGCAGTCCCATTAAAATTGGCAAAAATAAATGGAGCCTTGTATTCTGGAATATAAGTGCAGTATCCACCGCTCATTTTCCCCTTTTTAGAAAGCAAGTCAAGCAAATTATTTTCAGTCATAAATGTAAAAAACTCATCAGTTTCCTTCGACAATTCCTTATACATCATTTTCCCATGACTCAGAATCCACTCAGGCGAACCATGCGGATCAGCATTTCCAGAATTAAATTTTATAGCCTCGTCATAAAATCTAAGTTTTTCCACTCCCAGTCTTTTTTCCTGTCTTTTACGAAGTTCAGTATGCAGTGGAACAATGTTTTCAAGTACTTGCTTTCTGTAACCTTCCACCATTTTTGCATCGTATTCAAGTCTTGAAAGTTGTTTATACCCAAATTCCACATAATTTTTATATCCCATTTTCTGTGCCATTTTAGTTCTCACTTTTACAAGCGAATCATAAATATTGTCAAATTCTTCTTGATTTTCAGCAAAAAACTGAGCTACTTTCTTTGCCGCCTCAATTCTTACATTTCTGTCTTTAGATTGAGTGTAAGGAACCATTTGCGATAAATTAAGCTCTTTTCCATCAAAATCAATTTTTGCACTGGCAATCAATTTTGAATATTTGCTAGATAATCTATTTTCTTCCTGTGCATCTGGAATAATCTCGTTCGAGAAAACTTTCAATGTATTTTCTGCCAAGTCGAACAGCAATTTCCCGTATTTCTTGATGAGTTCATCCTTAAATTTTGAGTTGACAAGCACTTTATAAAAATCATTAGTAAATCCAAACAAAATTGGACTAATTTCATCCATATACTCATTTTCCTTATCATAAAACTCATCGTTCGTATCAATGCTGTGCCGAATCGAAACAAGCGTCTGCATAGTCTCAATATGGTTTCTCAGCTTTATAATTTTATCAAACGCCTCAATTTGTCCCTCCACATTTTCTGCCTTTTCAAAACTGCCTATCAGCTCTGAAAATTCTCCTTTTATTTTTTCCAAGTCCAAATGCTCATATTTGTAATTATTAAAATTCATAATTTTCTCCCTCCATATTTTTTATTTTTATAAGTTTAGTATATCAAATTTTGAATAAAATAACAATTTTGTGATGAAAACTTTTCAAAGATTCAAGCTATAATACTCAAATTTCATAATTATATATTTTTGATAATCTATTATAGTAATTTAAATTTATTTTAAATTTTATTTTCTGTATATTTCCACATGAAAAACTATCTTGAATTTGCTATCGAAATATGCTATACTTACAGCGTAATTATTTGTTAAAAGAATACACTTGCTTAATTCAATTAAAAAATTAAAATATTTAGACAGTTGCTAATTAAAATGTATTTTTTAAATAAAAAAATTAACTGTCTGTTTAAGGTGAGGATGAATAATTATGAAAATAAATAAAGATATTTACATACGGATATTATATATATTTATTTTATATTTACTTTATAACTTTTTGCTAGATAAATACGACTATGTAATAAAATATTTGACAAGCTTCATCTTTATCATATATATATTTACAAAATTTATATTTGGACAGCTGGATTTTTATGCAGAACGTTTCAGGCTAAAAGATATTTTCATAAATTTTGGAATTAATATTGTCTTTTCGATAACTCTGTATGCCTTTTGGAAACGTTTTGACATTTTCAATATGTTTGCGCTGCTGTTCCTGTTTCAAGTGATTTTCAGAAGAATAGTATGCTCGCTCTATATGAAGAAGAAAAATGTGCTCATATTTGGGTCAAATCATATAGAAAATAATATTCAGGAGGACATTATAAGATCCCTTGACTATAATTATGTCGGATATATTTCCAACAACAAAAGCAGAGCGACAGAATATCTTATTGGAAGTTACGAACAGATGGAGGAAATTATTTACCAAAAAAAAATTGATATTCTTGTAATCGTAAAAGATATAAAAAGCCCTGGCTTTAAAAAATATATGAAACGCATTTTTGACTTGAAGATAAATGGGCTTAAAATAATGAATTATGAAGAATTTAATGAAGATATCCAAAAAAAAATTGATATAAATAAAATAAACGAGGAATGGCTTCTCCAGTCAAACGGATTTGACATTCTAAATAACGAAGTGCAAAGGAATATAAAGCGCGGGATGGACTTGATGCTTGCACTGATATTGATGGTTATTCTTTCTCCGCTTGCGTTAATAGTTTCAATAATTATTAAACTGGAATCAAAAGGTCCTGTCATATTCAAGCAGATGCGCATAGGTGAAAATATGCGTCCCTTCAAGGTATATAAGTTTCGAAGCATGAGGCTCCATGATCCGGAAAAATATTCAAAATACACTTTGGATAACGACAGCAGAGTTACCAAGTTTGGCAAGTTTATAAGAAAAACAAGAATTGACGAACTTCCGCAGCTCTGGAACATATTGAAGGGTACAATGAGCTTTGTTGGACCGCGTCCTGAATGGGATATTCTTGCAAAAGATTACGCAAGGCAAATACATTATTATAACCTTAGGCATCTTATAAAACCTGGAATAACAGGCTGGGCTCAAGTGATGTTTCCGTATGGGGAAAGCTTAGATGATGCAAAAAAAAAGCTGGAATATGATTTATATTATTTAAAACATCAGGATTTTATACTTGATGTGCTTGTTGTCGCAAAAACGGCAAAAGCTGTATTTTTTGGAAAAGGAAAATAAACTAAATTTCGAGGAGGATTCTCATGAAAGGAATTATTTTAGCTGGAGGAAGCGGAACTAGGCTGTATCCTCTGACAAAGTCGATTTCAAAACAGATTATGCCAATTTATGATAAGCCAATGATTTATTATCCTTTATCTGTGCTTATGCTTGCAAATATAAAGGATATTTTGATAATTTCTACACCAAGGGATTTACCGTTGTTCCGAGAACTTTTAGGTGATGGAAGCGATTTGGGAATAAATCTGGAATATAAAGTTCAAGAAAATCCAAATGGACTTGCAGAAGCATTTTTGATTGGCGAAGAATTTATTGGTAATGATAATGTGGCTCTAATTCTGGGCGATAATATATTTTATGGAAGCGGATTTACGGGTCTGGTTGAAGAATCTGCAAAGTTAAAAGAAGGAGCAATAATATTTGGATATCCTGTAAAGGATCCTAGAGCTTATGGAGTAGTTGAATTTGATGAAAACGGCAAAGCCATCTCTTTGGAGGAAAAACCTAAAAATCCGAAATCAAATTATGCAATTCCAGGACTCTACTTCTACGACAACACAGTAATCCAAAAAGCTAAAACTATAAAGCCTTCCGCAAGAGGTGAACTTGAAATCACAGCAGTAAACGAGCTGTATCTTTCTGAAGGCAAGCTGAATGTAAAAAATTTAGGAAGAGGGATTGCATGGCTTGATACAGGGACTCACGAAGCACTGCTGGAAGCCGCTAATTACGTGGAAGCTATCCAAAAGCGACAAGGATTTTACGTCGCATGCCTTGAAGAAATAGCCTACACTAAAAAATGGATAACCAAAAAGCAGCTGGAAAAACTGGCAGAACCAATGCTAAAGACAGAATACGGGCAATATTTGCTGAGCTTAGGGTAATCCATGTTTATAAATCATAGAAAGTGAAAGTGAGAAGTTAATGGAGTTATTTAAATATAAAGATCTTATAAAAGAATTAGTTATTAGGGACATAAAAGTAAAATATAAAAAATCAGTTTTGGGGATATTATGGAGTATTTTAAATCCCCTTTTAATGATGATAGTTCTATCGATTGTTTTTTCGGAAATTTTTAAATCTTCAACTAAAAATTTCCCTCTATATCTTATTACTGGGCAGGTAATTTTTAATTTTTTTTCAGAATCTACTAATATGTCTATGATGTCAATACTTGGAAATGGAGGTCTTATAAAAAAGGTTTATCTGCCTAAGTATATTTTTCCACTTTCTAAAACCTTATTTGGATTAGTAAATTTAATTTTTTCTTTAATCGCGGTATTTATAGTTATTTTGTTTACAAAACAGAAAATAGGAATATCAAGTTTTTTTATTCCTTTATTATTTATATACGTTACCATATTTAGTTTAGGGATAGGATTCATCCTTTCAAGTACGGCAGTATTTTTTAGGGATATACTTCATCTGTATAGTATTCTATTAATAGTCTGGAATTATCTGACACCAGTTTTTTATCCTTTGGAAATAGTGCCTTATAAATATAGAAATTTTATTTCTCTGAATCCTATGACTTATTATGTAGAGTATTTTAGAAAAATTTTGCTGTATAATGAAATTCCAGATTTAAATTTAAATTTTATATGTTTTTTTGTTTCAATAATATCTCTTGTAATTGGAATATTGGTATTTAGAAAAAATCAAAATAAATTTATTTTGTTTATATAGCACACACAATAAAAGCGAGGTATATGAATGATTGAATTAAAAAATGTTAGTTTAAAATACAATATGAGTAAAGAAAAAGTACTTTCTTTTAAGGAATACATCATAAAATTTATAAAAAATGAATTACATTATGAGGAGTTCTGGGCATTAAAAAATATAACTATGAAAATAGAAAAAGGTGAAGTTGTAGGTTTAGTAGGCTTTAATGGAGCAGGAAAAAGTACTCTTTTAAAAATTATTTCTCAAATAATAGAACCTACAACAGGAACAGTGAAAGTCAATGGGAAAATATCACCGCTCATAGAGTTGGGAACAGGGTTTGACTTTGATTTGACAGCTAGAGAAAACATATATCTTAACGGTTATATATTAGGATATAGTAAAAAATTTATTAATAAAAGTTTTGAAGAAATAGTTGATTTTGCAGAACTTAGTGAATTTATTGATGTTCCATTAAAGAATTTTTCTTCTGGAATGGTAGCAAGATTGGGATTTGCAATATCTACGATTGTAAAACCTGATATTTTGATAGTAGACGAAATTTTATCGGTTGGAGATTTTAAATTTCAAGAAAAAAGTTTAAATAAAATAAAATCCATGATGAAAGATGGGGTAACAGTACTTATGGTGTCCCACTCATTAGATCAGATAGAGAAAATGTGTAACAGGGTAGTTTGGCTTGAAAATGGAAGTATTAAAAAAATAGGTTTAACAAAAGAAATATGCAGTGAATATAAAAACAGTTGAATTTATAGGAGGAGAGATGAAGATACTGGTAACAGGAGCTAATGGTTATATTGGAAAAAATGTTGTAAAGTGGCTATTAGATAACAAAAATGATGTTTTAGCAACAGATATTAATTTAGATAAAGTTGATGAAAGGGCTGAAAAACTAGTTGTTAATTTATTTGAAAATATAGACGAGCATTTAGAAAAGTTTAAAGACATTGATGCGTGCATTCATTTAGCTTGGAGAAATGGATTTGTTCACAATTCGATAACACATCTTCAGGATATATCAAAACATTATGAATTTTTAGAAAAAATAAGTAAGATTGGAATAAAAAACATAAATGTTATAGGAACAATGCATGAAATAGGATATTGGGAAGGAGAAATAAATGAAGATACTCCAACGAATCCTATTTCTTTTTATGGAATAGCAAAAAATACATTGAGACAATCACTAAAAATTTTAGAAAAATCAGAAAATATCGAATTAAAATGGCTAAGAGTTTATTATATTCAAGGAGATGACAGAAATAATAACTCAATTTTTTCAAAAATTCTTCAAAAAGAAGAAGAGGGGGCAGAGAAGTTTCCTTTTACTACAGGGATAAATAAATATGATTTCATCAATGTATTCAAATTAGCAGAGATGATTTCAAAAGCTTCCTTACAAACTGAAATAAAAGGAATTATAAACTGTTGCTCAGGTAAGGCAATTAGTTTAAAAGATAAAGTTGAAAGTTTTTTATTGGAAAATAATTTGAAAATAAAATTAGAGTATGGAGTTTTTCCTGACAGGGAATATGATTCTCCTGCATTATGGGGAAATAACGAAAAAATAAAAGAAATAATAAATAAGGGAGAATAGGTAAATGAAAAGAGTTGCAATATATTTTTTCTATGATAAGGACGGGGTGGTTGACAGATATGTAAATTATTTTTTAGAAGACTTTAAACAAAATCTAGACAGACTGATAGTTGTATGTAATGGTAAATTAACGCCAGAAGGAAGAGAAGAATTTTCTAAATATACTAATGAGATAATTGTAAGAGAAAATAAGGGATTTGATGTTTGGGCATATAAAGAAGGTATAGAATACATCGGCTGGGATAATTTAAAAAATTATGATGAATTAATTATGTTAAATATGACTATTATGGGACCTATTTACTCATTTAAGGAAATGTTTGATGAAATGGATAGCAGAAAAGAGCTTGACTTTTGGGGAATAACAAAATTTCATAAATTTCCAGTTGATCCATGGGGATTGATAAAATACGGATATATTCCAGAGCATATACAGTCACATTTCATAGCAGTAAGAAATCCAATGCTTACAAGTTATGAATTTAAACAGCATTGGGAAAAAATGAGAATGATAAATACATATTTTGAAAGTGTTTCCTATCATGAATCTATTTTTACAAAAAAATTTAATGACAAAGGTTTTAAATCAGATAGCTATATAAATAGTGATGATTTAAAGGATTTCACGGATCATCCAATAATAGATTACCCTAAAAAAATAATAGAGGAAAAAAGATGTCCTATTTTTAAAAGAAGATCTTTTTTTAATCCTTATGATGATTTTTTGACACGTAGTATGGGGAGATCTTCTCTGGAACTATTCAAATATATTGAAGAGAATACAAATTATGATGTAAATCTTATATGGGATAATGTACTAAGAGTTGAAAACATGTATGATATAAAAAATACTTTACACCTTAACTATAATCTTCCATCAAATTACAGCTTGCTAAAAGATAACGATTCAAAAAAAATAGGATTATTCTTTCATATTTATTTTGAAGATTTAATTGAAGAATGTTTTAATTATGCTTCAAATGTGCCTGAATACGTTGATATTTTTATAACTACAGATAAAGAAAGTAAAAAAATAAAAATAGAAAATAAATTTTCAGAACTAAAAAATAAAGTAGATATTAAAATAATAGAAAACAGGGGAAGAGATGTGAGTGCTTTTCTAGTTCCAAATAGAGAAGAGATTTTAAAATATGATATAGCATGTTTTGCTCATGATAAAAAAACAAAGCAACTTCACCCTGAATTAAAAGGTGAAGAATTTAAATATAAATGTCTTGAAAATATATTGGGTAATAAAAATTTTGTTAATAATATAATAAATTTATTTATTGAAAACCCTAGGTTAGGATTACTATCTCCACCAGCCCCTAACCATGCAGAATTTTATGGAAACCTTGGAAGGGAATGGGGAGAAAACTACGATATAACAGTAGAATTTTTAAAAGATTTAAAGATTGAAATAAATGTCGACAAGGGTAAAGCTCCGATTGCACCTTATGGAACAATGTTTTGGTTCAGACCAAAAGCAATGAAAAAATTACTAGAAAAAACTTGGAAATACGAAGATTTTCCTAAGGAACCAAATAAAATAGACGGAACACTGCTTCATGCAATAGAAAGAGCATATCCTTTTGTTGTTCAGGAAGCTGGATTTTATTCGGCGAATGTTTTAAACGAAGACTTTACAAGAGTAGAAATGACAAATTTAGGGTTTATGCTTTCATCATTAAATAAGACGTTGTATTCAAATAAATTATTTCAACATTATGGAATGCAATATTTTTTATTAGATTTTATGAAGAAAACATTGGGAGAAAAACTAAAATTTCGTAATCTTTTAAAAATGTTTATTATTTCTAAAATGCCAGAAGGAATGAGAAATTTTTTAATAAAAGTTAGAAAGAAATTTAGAAGGAGAAAAAATGAAAATTAAAAGAAAAATCGGACTATTTTATATATTTGTTTTTTATGTTATATTCATTATGACACTAAATTATCCTAATCATCCAGATGAATACATGTATTCATATATTTTTGGAACAGATATAAGAATATCTTATCCAATCCAATTATTTATCTCTTTAAAAAAAATGTATTTTGAATGGTCTGGTAGAGTTATCTCAAATTTTTTACAACAATTTTTTATATTTATAGGAAAAGATAGTTTTGTTATATTAAATTCTTTTGTTTTTATCTTAATTTTATTTTTTAGTTCTAAACTTATATTAAAAATTTTAAAAATAGATAATAAATTTACAGAATTTAACATTTTAAAAACACATGTATTAGTTTTATTTGGAATTTGGTTTTATATTCCTGCATTTTCACAAGATTTTATTTGGATGGTAGGAAGTACCAATTACGCTTGGCCACTACTTTTGAGTATTCTTTTATTATATTATTTTATTGAAAATACAAATGAAAAAAAATTGAATTGGAAATATATTTTACTGTTGCTTGTGGTTGCTATTTCAAATGAAAGTAGCGTTGTATTTACAGGTATTTTTATGTTTCTAGAAATAGTTTTAGAAAAGTTGAAATATAATAAATGCTCTCAGTATAAAATAAAATCTATCGTATATTTTTTTATATTTTCGTTAATACAAATATTAGCTCCCGGAAATATGTCGAGAATAAAAAATGAAAGTGTTGAATTTTTTCCTAAAAATACAATATTTGAAAAATTTCTTTATATAGTTAATTTAAACGAAATTAGAGTATTAATGATTTTAATAGTACTTTTAATTTTATTAATTTTTACTTTTAGATTAAAAAAAATTAAAATTCCAATATCATTACTGATAACTTCTATCTTAAATTTGATAGTTTTTATTTTTATTTTACCTAGAAATGAAAATAGAGCTCTTTTATATCCTATTTTTGGATTAATATTATTTTTAACAATTTTAATGTATCAAATTTTAAATGAAATTAGATACAAATATCAAATAATAATTATATTAATAATAAGCTCATTTTTATTAATTTCTATAATTAAAATATTAAATTACTATAGTGTAGAAATAAAATACTTAGAATCTATAAGAAAAGCACAATTAGATTATTATAAATCTAAAGAAGAAAAAGAAATAGTTTTAGAAAAATATAGTAGTAAAATAAATAATATTTCTTATCGATATCAGGCTTTTGATTTTTTAGAAACTTCTCCAGAGTCATTTGCAAATTTAAAGATAGGGAAATATTTTGGGTTTGATAAATTATATGCAGTAGAAAGTGGTAAAAAATTATTAGTTGTAAATTTTGCACCTGAGAGTGACATTAAAACATTGAGATTTGATATGTATGGTATTGAATATTCCGCTTTGTATAATTTTGATAAAAAAAATTTAAAAAATAATTCTTTATTTTTAGAAATTCCCAAAGATGTTAATAGAATAGATATACAAGGAAATAATTTTATAATAAAAAATATAAAAATTTTGAAAATTTTAGAAGGAAAAGAATTTGAAAGTAATGAAAATATAAGAACTATAGAAATCAGATAAAGATAGACTGTAAAGTAAAAGTTATGGAGAATGAAATGAAAAAATTAACAATAATTGCACCAATGTTTAATGAAGAAAGTTTAGTTTCAAAATATTGTGAACAGGTTCTTAAAGATTTAAAGTCATTAGAAAAAAAATACAGTATAGAGATTTTAATGATAAATGATGGATCTAAAGATAGTACTTGGAAACAAATGAATAAAATGTATAAAAAATATTATCCTAAAATAAGTTTGATTAATTTATCAAGGAATTTTGGATTAGAAGGAGCTATAAATGCGGGGTTAGAGAAGGCAAAAGGAAATATTGTGATAGTCATGGATGCAGATTTACAAGATCCACCTTCAGTAATATTGGAATTAGTAAAAAAATATGAAGAAGGTTATGATGTTGTTATAGCAAAAAGAAAAAAAAGGAAAAGTGATACATTTTTTAAAAGATTTTCAGCAAATTTATATTATAAAATTTCAGATAAGTTATCTGGAAAATTAAAATTAGAAAGAAATGCTGCTAATTTTAGATTACTTTCTAGAAAAGTAGTTAATGAATTGAATAAATTAGAAGAAAAAAATAAAGTATTTAGAGTAGCAGTTCCATTTATAGGAATGAAAACAGCGATAGTAGAGTATGATAGAGACCAAAGGTTTTCAGGAAAAACAAAATATAATTTATTTAGTATGACAAGATATGCACTAGATGGTATTACAAGTATTTCTATAGAACCATTAAGAAAGATTTTTACAATTTCTATATTTTCATCAATAGCAACAATATTATTATTAATTTTATCAATAATAAATTATAATCAAAAATTATATATCTTAGGATTTATAATAGGATTTTTTTCAACTATGATACTAGTAAGTTTAACAATAATTGGTGAGTATGTAGGACAAATAATGGTAGAAAGTAAAAGAAGGCCAATTTCAATTATAGAAGATTATAAAACACCAAATAATATTGAAAAATAGAAGGAGGATATTATGAAATATGTAAGAGTAGGGAAATCAGGATTAAAAATTACAGAAATAACATTTGGAACAGCTTTAACAATAGGTACAGAATTTGATGAGGAGAAAAGAGTATCAGATTTAATTGATACTGCTTGGAATTTGGGAATACGATCATATGATACTTCAAATAATTATGGAGAAGCAGAGATCTTGTTAGGGAGAGCATTAAAAAAATATAAGAGAGAAGAATACGTAGTATCAACAAAGGGTTCTTGGCCTATAGGAGAAACCCCTTTTCATAGAGGGCTTTCACGAAAACATATTTTATGGGCAATAGAAGAATCATTAAAAAAATTAGAATTAGATTATGTTGATTTATATTATGCACACAGATATGATCCAGAAGTTTCAATGGAAGAAATTATAAGAACATTTAATTATCTTATAAACACAGGGAAAATAAGATATTGGGCAACATCTGAATGGCCATTAGAAGCATTAAAAGAGTGTCATAAAGTATGTGATAAATTGAAATTAGAAAAACCAATTTTAGAACAAAGTATATATTCTTATGCAATAACCAAGATTGAAAAAAATGGAGTAAAAGATTTTTGTGATAAAAATGGAGTTGGTTTGTTAGGTTTTTCACCATTAGCTCAAGGATTATTGACAGGAAAATACAGAAAAGAAATTCCAAAAGATTCTAGAATTGCAAAAAGTAAAAAAATAAATTATTCTAAAACATTAGATATTTATAATCAGAATAAAAAAAGAATAGACAAGTATTTAGATATTTGTGAAAAATACAAAGTAAAGGCTCATTATGTTGCTCTTCAATGGGTATTAAGAAAAAATATTTTCCCTGTTATGGGAGCAAGTAAACCAGAACAATTGATCGATAATATAAATGCACTAACAGTAGAAATACCAGAAAAATTATGGGAAGAATTAGAAAATATAAATGAAGAATAGAGGTAATTTATGAAATTATCAATTTCAAATATAGCTTGGGATACATCAAATGATGTTAAAATTTATGATTTAATTAAAAAATATGGATTTGAAGGATTAGAAATAGCTCCGACCAAAATTATGGGAAAAAATCCATATGGAAAATTAAAAGAAATTAAAGAATGGAAAGAAAAAATAAAAAAAAGATATAATTTAAGAATTTCATCAATTCAATCAATTTGGTTTGGAAGAACAGAAAATTTATTTGATTCAAAAGAAGAAGAAAATATATTAATTGATTATACAAAAAAAGCTATTGATTTTGCAAATGTAATAGAATGTAAAAACTTAGTATTTGGTTCTCCTAAAAATAGAAATGTAAATAATGGTAAAAATAGTGAAAATCAAATAGAGATTTTTGAAACGTTGGGAGAATATGCTTATAAAAAAAATACAGTAATAGGAATGGAAGCAAATCCAAAAATATATAATACAAATTATATTAATGATACAAAATCGGCATTAAAGTTAGTAAAAAAAATAAATTCAAAAGGATTCCTATTAAATTTAGATTTAGGAACTATGATTTTGAATAATGAGAATTTATTAGAAATTTTACAAGGTAATATAAATTATATAAATCACGTTCATATTAGTGAACCATGGCTAAAAATTATAGAAAAAAGAGAAATGCATAAAATATTAAGAAATATACTATTAGAAGAAAATTATGAAGGATTTGTTTCTATTGAAATGGCAAAAATTGATGAAATAAAAAAAATCGAAGAGGTAGTCAAATATGTTAAAAAAATTTTTGGATAATTTCATAAGATAATAAAATAATAAAAATTTAAGGAGAAGTATTCAAATAAATTTTATATTTGAAAAATTAGATATGAAAAAATATGACAAAATAATAATAGGAGCAGGAATATATGGAATGTATGCTGCAAAACGAAGTTTAGAAAAAAAAAATAATGAAAAAGTATTGGTACTAGAAATAGAAAAAGAACCTTTTAATAGAGGTTCTTATATTAATCAAGCACGACTTCACAATGGTTATCATTATCCTAGATCTTTTTCAACAGCATCAAAATCAGCAAAATATTTTAATCGTTTTTATAATGATTTCAAAACTGGTATTAACGATAAGTTTGAAAAGATTTATGCTGTAGCATCTGATTATAGTTGGACAAACGGAGAACAATTCCAAAAATTTTGTGATAATTTAAATGTAAGATGTGATGAAATTCCTAAAGGGAAATTTTTTAATAAAAATACTATTGATAGGGCATTTCTGACACAGGAATATTCATTTGATGCTAAGATAATTGGAAAAATATTGTATGAAGAGTTAGTAAAATTAGGATGTGATTTTGAATTTGAAATGAAGATAGTGGAAATAAAGAAAGAAGAGAAAGAATATGTATTTAAAACTTCAAATGGCAAGACATATTCAACACCGTTTGTTTTAAATGCGACTTATGCGGGAATTAACATAATTCATAATCTACTGGGATTCGAATACTTGCCGATAAAATATGAATTTTGTGAAGTAATATTGTGTAAAGTTTCTGATAATATAAAAAATATTGGATTGACTGTTATGGATGGTCCTTTTTTTTCATTGATGCCATTTGGTTTAACAGGTTATCATTCTATAACAACTGTTTCAAAAACACCACATTTTACAAATTATGAAAATTTACCACCATATGACTGTTGTGGAGATGTAGAAAAGCAAAAACATCCTGAACATTCAAAAGGTTGTATTCACTGTGGAATTTTTCCTGAAACTGCATTTGAAGAAATGGTTCAAATTGCTAAAAAGTATTTGAATGAGGATATTGAGATGAAATATGTCAAATCATTGTATACTATAAAACCTATTTTAGTTGCTTCTGAAATTGATGATTCAAGACCAACGATTATAAAACAATATTCTCAAAGTCCAGATTTTTATACAGTATTTTCTGGAAAAATAAATACAATGTATGATTTGGATGAAATATTATAATAGTATGGAGGAAAAAATGATAAAAAATTTGGAACAAAATTATGTGTCAGTTGTTTTAGTCATAAATGATGATGATAGCCAAGCGGAAAAAAAGATAAAGGAAATAAAAAAAGTTTTAGATAATAATTTTAAGAGCAGTGAAATTGTAATAGTAGATAATACAACTAAAGTAGATTCTCTAGAGTCATTAAAATTTTTGGATTTTAAACATACAGAAATTAAGTTACCTATAAAACATAGAACACAACAGGCTTTAAATGCAGGAACTGCAATAACAATAGGAGATTATATTATTGAAATAGAAGATATTTCTTTTGATATAGACTACAATAAAATAATTGAAATGTATAGAAAAAGTCAAGAAGGATATGACTTTGTATTTTTAACACCAAAAAAATCAAGAAGATCTTCAAAAATATTTTATAATATTTTAAATAAATATTTTAAAAATTCATTTAATGAAGATATTAATTCATCTGTTATGACTTTATCATCAAGAAGAGGACAAAATAAAGTGGCAGAAATTGGGAAAAAAATTATAAATAGAAATGTTGCATATGTTCTTTCAGGATTAAAAAGTTTTTCGATTGAAGTAAATCTAGATTATAAAAATAAAAGAAGCTTTTCAGAGAATTTAATGTTAATGTTCGATACATTAATTTATTACACCGATGCAATTATGTTATTTACTCAAAGATTAGCTTTTGGATTTTTTGTATTATTTGGATTAGGAGTTATTTACAGTATAATTACAAAAATTGTAAAAGAAACAGTGGAAGGCTGGGCTTCATTATTCATAATATTGAGTTTAGGATTCTTTGGGATATTCTTTATTTTAAGTATTATAATAAGATATCTACATCATATTTTACAAAATTCACTAAATACAAAAGATTATATTTATAGATCTGTAAATAAAAAATAAGTTGGTAAAATATGAATTTAATAAAAAAATTAGCAAATAAAGAAACTGTTTTATATCTTGTTTTCGGAGTATTAGCGACGTTTTTAAATATAGTGTTGTTTTATTTATTTATAAATGTCTGGAAAATGTCAACAGGATTAGGGAATCTATTAGATACTATTATTTGTATCCTATTCCAATATTTCACTAATAGAATATGGGTTTTTGAAAGTAAAAATAATGGAAAAGAAGCTATAAAAGAATTTATGCAATTTATATTAGCAAGAGGAGTGACTGCGATTATTGATCAGATATTTGTTGTAGTTGGGGTAGATTATTTTGTAGCAAAACATATTACTCTCTCTCAACAGAAAATCTTTAGCATAGGAATTAAAACCTTATCTAATATTATAGTAATTGTGTTAAATTATATTTTTTCTAAGATGTTTGTTTTTAAAAAAAATTAAAAATTATTATACATTTATAAAAGTTTATAAATAAATTTCGTTTTTAATATAATAATTTAAGCATAGAATCTTAATTAAATAAAGAAGTATTATACGATAAGAAAAGAGAAAATATGGATAATAAAAGAATACCTGCAACTGTAATCTGGTATAATCCAGATGATGAAAATATAAAAAATATAAGGACATATATTGATTATGTGGAAAAATTATACATAATTGATAATTCTAAAGAAAATAATAAAAAGTTAGCTGACAGCCTAAACAGTTTAAAAACGGAGTATATTTGCAACAATGGAAATTTAGGAATTGCAAAGGCTTTGAATTTGGCTTGTGAAAAGGCGGCTAGTGAGGATTTTGAATGGATACTGACAATGGATCAGGACAGTTCGTTTGATTCTGATAGTATAAATGCCTATTTTAGAGCTTTTGAGAAAATGACAAAAAATAATGTTGGCATTATTTCTCCTAGGCATATTTTAAAAAACGATATAGATAAATTTAGTGATGTTAAGGAATCTGCTGAGGTTGATCATGTGATGACTTCAGGGAATTTATTAAATTTAAAAATATGGGAAGAAATTGGAAGGTTTGATGAAAATCTTTTTATTGATGAAGTTGACAGTGAAATATGCTTTAGAATAATAGAAAATGGATATAAGGTTATCCAGCTAAATAAAATAAGAATGTTTCATGAACTGGGAAACCTTGAGAAAAAAAACTTTTTTACAAGAAAAATTTCTGTTTTAAACCATAATCATATAAGAAAATATTATATTATGAGAAATAAATTTTACATGTTAAAAAAATATAAAAAATACAGATCAAGATATATTTATTATATTTTGAATGATTTTTTTAAAGTTATTTTTTATGAAAAAGATAAGTTGAGAAAATTAAAATATATGTTTAAGGGAATTGCTGATTTTATGAAGAATAAGATGGGTGAACTGGATGATGGAAAATAAAAAAATTGATATTCTTATGGCAACCTACAATGGCGAGAAATATTTAGCCGAACAGCTTGATTCAATCATTAACCAGACATATCATAATTGGAATTTACTGATACGTGATGATAATTCTACAGACAGAACATTGGAAATTATACAAGATTATCAGAAAAAGGACAATAGAATAAAACTTTTAAAGGATAATGAGGGAAATCTTGGAATAGTGAAGAATTTTGAAGAACTGTTAAAAAATTCGGAATCTGAATTTATAATGTTTTCCGATCAGGATGATATCTGGATTGAAAACAAGCTGGATGTATACTTAAAAATAGCAGAAAAAATTAAAATCAAAGGATTTCTGCTTCATTCTGACGCTGTTTTGTTTAATAAAAATAAATCAGATGCTTCAACCCGGACTTTTATTTCTAAAAAAGCAGAAAAAAAAGGATTAGAAAATACATTCTTCAATTATTTTGTACAAGGAGCTACAATTTTAATTTCAAAAGAAATAAAAAATTTTATTCTGCCTTTTCCTAAAGAGGCATATTTGCATGACAGATATATTCATATTGTTGCAGAACTGTTTTTTGAGAGAATATTTATTAATCAACCTCTAATTTATTACAGACAGCATGATAATAACCAGATCGGAGCTAAAAACTCGCTAAAAAAACTTCTTTCAAAAAGATATTTTGATAATAGGGATTACACCATGATAAAGGCAATATTTCTTAAGAATGAAGAATTGTTGACAGATGATAAAAAAAGACTAATTGAAGAATATTTTGAAATAACAGATGTCAAAAGGAATAGATTTAAGAGATTTCTAGACTTAAAGAAATCTAAAATAGATATGCCATTAAAAAAACAGCTTTCTTTTTTAATAAAAGGATGAATAAAGGCTGGACTTATTCCGGTCATTTTTGTATAATATAGTTAAATCCCTTTAATATTAAACTGACAAATCTGGAAAAAGAAAATTGTGACTTTTGGTTTTGTCTTTAAATAGATTTTATATATTTAGAGGAATTTGTTACAAGAAGGGAGGGCAACTTGAATAAGCATTCTCAAAATAATAAATTAAAAATACTTTTAACAGGCTCAGATGGTCAATTAGGTCATGATTTTCAAAAACTGTTTGACAATTTAAATATAAATTACGTTGCAACTGACCACAAAGAATTAAATGTAAGTAATGATAATGAGTTGGAAAATTTTTTTGAAAAAAATAATGATTTTACACACGTAATAAATTGTGCTGCATATAATGATGTGGACAAGGCAGAAATAAATAATAACGCTTTTTTATTAAATCAAAGAGCTCCCCAGAAATTAGCAGAGTTTTCTAAACAGATGAACGCAGTTTTTGTAACTTATTCTACAGATTTTGTATTTGATGGAAAAAAGGCTGCTCCTTATATTGAAGAAGATGTTCCGAATCCACTTTCTAGATATGCAATTTCAAAGCATGAAGGGGAAAAAGCTGTTTTAGCTGCTTGGCACAAGTCTTTTGTAATAAGGACTTCGTGGCTTTTTGGAATAAACGGAGAGAATTTTAATGCACAGGTCATCAACTGGAGTAAAACTCGTGATAAATTAAGTATTGTTGATGATCAGATTTCTGCACCTACATATTCAAAAGATTTGGCAGAATTTTCATGGAAGCTTATACAGACGGAAAAATACGGATTGTACCATATTACAAATAATGGGATTGCCAGCAAGTATGAGCAGGCAAAATATGTGCTTGAAAAAATAGGTTGGAAGGGGATTCTTGAAACTGCAAAAACAAAAGATTTCAATCTTCCGGCTAAAAGACCTTATTTTTCAAAATTATCTTCTGAAAAGGTTGAAAAACTGCTGGGAAAAAAGATTCCAGATTGGAAAAACGGGATTGACAGGTATCTTGAAGAAATGGGGATAATAAAAAAATAATGATAAAAAAGGAATATTCTTCTATAATTCGGGAAGAAATATTCCTTTTGTCGTTTTTATAAATTTTATACAACTTTAAACTCTAAAGAAGTAAATTTCACTTCATCATTATCGCCTTTACCAATCAATAAAATTTGACCTCTTCTATCTACGCGTAAGAATCTGTATTCTTTTTCCAAAAATTTGCCATTTCGTTTTATTAATATTTTTTTATCTTTTAAGTAGCTATTTTCATTTACAATTTTTAAAATATTTTCCCAATTTTTGTTTAAACTGTGAAATTGATTCTCAAAATTTGACACGACTTCTTCTATAATTTGCTGTACTGGATGAATTTTTCCAGTAATTTCCACAAGGGAAATAGCTTTTTCCTGAAACATTCCAAAATCAGTATTGTTAATATTTATTCCAATTCCTACAATTATGTGATCTCTTACTTTTTCACATAAAATCCCGCATATTTTTTTATTTTCATAATAAATATCATTTGGCCATTTAAAAGTTAGCTTATCTTGGCTGTCTATATAGTGCTTTAATACGTTATAGACGATGTAGCCTGCAAAAATCGTTATTTTTTCATCTAGTTCAGTATTGTCATTGACGGCAAAGGAAAACAGTGCAGCTCCTTCGTTTGAAATCCATGTACTATCCCTTTTACCTTTTCCATCTGTTTGCTTTTTTGCAACTATAACTTCAAATTCTTCTATTTGCAGCTGCCTTCTTAAATATGTATTTGTCGAATTTATTTCATCAAAAAATTTAAATTTCAAAGGTATACCTCTTTCTGTTTTATTACTTTAAAATTTTAATTTATTAATACGTTAACTCAATCTTGGGAATATGAAAACTCCGTAAACAGGTCCTGCGTGAGCACCAATTACTGCTCCAATTTCTCTGTTTAATATTAATGAGTTTATTTTCGGATTATTTTCTACTTCTGAATGAATTCTCACTATATTTTCAAGCTCTGTCGGAGTCCCGCCCCAACCAGTCATAAGAACGATGCTCTGTTTCTTGCTTTCACGTTCAATGTATTTTTCGATGTATTTTTGTGCATTACGTTCACCTAGAACTTTTTTCTCAACTGTAACTTCTCCTTGGTTTACAGTTAAAATAGGTTTCATATTTAATGCTCCTGCTATTGTTGAACTTGCTTTTCCGATTCTTCCGCCTTTTTCAAGATATTTAAGGTCTGGAATAATCATAAGAAGTTTTCCTTTTGTTCTGAAGTTGTTTACCCAGTTGATAATTTCTGTAAAGCTTTCTCCTCTTATTGATTTTCCAGCGGCTCCTAAGGCAAGGAATCCTTGCAGCAATGAAGCTCCCATGCTATCAATTAATTCAATGTCATTTTCCCTGTTTGTCAAACTTCGTCCAACTTTTGCGGCTTGTATCGTTCCACTTAATTTTGAAGATGGATGAATTGAAATTATCTTTTTATAGCCTTTTTCAAACAGTTTATTATAGGCATTTAAAAAGTCTTGCGGTGATGGCTGGGATGTCTTTATTGCTGCGTCATTGTCAAGCATTTCATGCCAAAATTCAGATTTTGTAATTTCTATTCCGTCTCTATAAAGTTCTCCATTTATATCAATTTTCAAAGGCACAATTTTTATTGGCAGCCCTTCAATATCTTCGTATGTCAAATCTGATACAGAGTCTGTCAAAATAGCTATTTCAGGCATATTTGGATCTTTATTTTCAATATACAGGTAATAATAGTAATTTTCCTGATTTCCATCAATAATTGAAGTTTTTATTCCAGATAATTTTTCTTCAATATTTTTTTGTGAATTTTCATCTTTTTCATTTCCACTTACTATAATGGCTGTTATTGTATTTTTAGTTACTAAATCAGCTAATATAGCATCTGTAATATCTTTTAACGATTTTTTTGCATATTTTATTTTTCCATTTACAAGCCCTATAAAGTCATTTTTTGCTATTGCCAGTTCGTCTACTTTTGTATCTCTTACAGCTTTAGTAATTTCCACAGAATAGTTTCTTGCAGCGGCTTCTTTTACTTCGTCAATGTCATTTTCCTTGTGTTTTAAGAAATAATACCCGTCAAGCATTGTTTTAGTATCCAGAACCATTACAGTTTTTTGAGATTTTTCAGCGGCCATTTTAGCTGTTGTAATAACATTTTTGTTGTTTGGCAAGACATAGACATTTTCTTTTTCAGCTTTATCAATTGCATTTAATATTTCCTGAACACTTGGATTTTTACTCTGTCCTCCAAGAATAACCACATCGGCACCGATTTTCAAAAATTCATCTTTCAAGTTTTCAGAATCAGCAAGAATTACAAACGAAGATTTTGTTTTATCAATTTTTGGATTTACAAAGATTTTAGCTTCGTCCCGTTCACTGAAGATTTGCAGATTATCATGCTGCAATCTCATATTTTCTATCTTCATTTTTTCAAGAGGCCCATATTCAAGCGCTATCTCCATTGCTTTTCCAGGATGGTTGGTATGAATATGAGTCTTGAACTTTTTGGAAGTTTGTGCAAATACGGCAGAATCTCCCAGTTCAAGTACACGTTTTTTATATTCTTCTGTGTCAAAGTCTCCATTTAGAATAATATATTCTGTACAGTATTGGAAATGAATGCTTTCAGGATCGTGATTAATATTTGCTATTGTTTTGTCAAATTCATTTTCCTTTACTTGAGCCTTTTGTAATTCAACTAATAAATTTAATTCCGTTGTAACTTTATAGAATCCTTCAAAAAAGAAAAACAGCCCTTTTCCACCAGCGTCAACTACTCCCGCTTCTTTTAGTTTTGGCAGTAATTCAGGTGTTTCTTCCACAGCCTGCTCTCCAGCTTTAACGATTTCTCTCAAAAATTCCACTAAATCTTCAAATTTATCCGCACATTCTGCAGCTTTTTCAGAAATCTTTCTGATAACTGTCAAAATTGTTCCTTCTATTGGTTCGCTTACAGCGCTGTAAGCAGTTTCCTTGGCACTTAAAAGAGCTTCGGCAACATCTTTTGGAAGCAATTTAACTTTATCTCCGATACCTTTTAAAAACCCTGTTATTACTTGTGATAAGATTGTACCAGAGTTTCCTCTAGCTCCCATTAGTACAGCTTCTTCAACTACTTCTACAAGTTGTGGCATTTTTATTTTATCATCTGTTTTTTCTTCCAGATCATTTATCATCGAATTTAATGTCATAGACATATTGCTTCCAGTATCTCCATCAGGTACTGGGTAAACATTTAATTCATTTAATAAGTCTTCGTGTTTTGTAACCCACTTTCCACCACCAATGAAGACTAATTTTAGCCTCTTGGCGTCCAAATATTTTATTGCCATTATTTCCTCCTAAAAATAATTTTTATCTTAAAATCTGTTTTTTAACTTGTTTTTCGAATACTTCTTTAAGCATTCAGATAAATCATTTTTTTAAAGTTTTTATTATTTTACATTTATTAGAAATTTTTGAAATAATTTATCTTTTTTCAAAATAGTTTCAATAAATTCCCGCACTGCTCCTTCTCCGCCATTTTTCGTGGAAATGAAGTCTGCTATTATTTTTGCTTCATTTACTCCATCTAGTGGAGTTCCAGAAAATCCTACTTTTTTCATAATTTTTATATCATTTAAATCGTCACCCATATAGGCAATTTCTTCTTTTTGAAGTCCTGTGATTTGCATTATTTCATCTAAAATAACAGTTTTTTCTGAAATGTCCTGATACAGGTAGTTTATTTTAAGCCTTTCGGCACGTTTGCTTACCAGTTCAGATTTTCCGCCTGTAATAATTCCAAATTCAATGCCTAATTTTTGTGCATTTACAATGGCATAGCCGTCCTTTACATTGAATTTCTTTAATTCTTCGCCGCTATTCCCAAGGTAGATGCCGCCATCAGTAAGTGTTCCATCTACATCCAGTAAAATTAATTTTATCATTTTCTCTCCATTTTTTATATATAGCCTGCTATTATTATACCACAAGATATGCTTATTGTTCAAATTTATTTTTTTAAATAAATTGATTATTTTTTTAACAAGGCTGTCAAATTAATTACTATGGAATTTTATTTCTGTTTTTGCAATGGAGTTTAGTATAAAAGCAATAATCCCTTTATATAGCTGTATAAAAAAAGACTCTAAGTTTTCATAAACCTAGAGTTTTTATATTTTTTAAATTTGTTGATATTATACAATCTATGCTATGTTAAAAATTATAATTCAATATCTTCTTTTCTTAATGTTGGGAATAAAATAACGTCCCTTATTGAAGCAGAATTTGTCTGCAGCATAACTAATCTGTCGATTCCTATTCCAAGTCCTCCTGCTGGCGGCATTCCGTATTCTAAGGCACGGATATAGTCTAAATCCATTCCTTGCGCTTCATCATCTCCAGCTTCTTTTAATTTCACCTGTTCTTCAAATCTTTCCTTCTGATCTCTTGGATCATTTAATTCTGAATAAGCATTGGCAAATTCTCTTCCTGAAATGAATAACTCAAATCTGTCTACCCATTCAGTTTCACCTTTCTGATTTTTTGAAAGTGGAGAAATTTCTTTTGGATATTCAGTAATAAAAGTCGGATTTAATAAAGTTTCCTCTACTTTTTCCTCAAATATCAAGTTTAAAATTCCATATTTTGTATAAGTTCTGTCTTTTTCTAGTGGAATATTCATTTCTTTTGCTTTATTTATCGCATCTTCATCACTGCTAACTGTGTCAAAATCAAATCCAGTTGTTTCTTTTACAATGTCCTTCATTGTAACACGTCTCCAAGGCTTTGCCATATTAATAGTCTTATCTTCATATTCAATCTCATATTTACCATGTAATTCAAACGTCAAACTTGAAATCAAATCTTCTGTCAAGTTCATCATATCATTAAAATCAGCATAAGCTTGATATAGTTCCATCATTGTAAATTCTGGATTATGTTTTATTGAAATTCCTTCATTTCTAAAACTTCTGTTTATTTCAAATACTTTTTCAAATCCACCTACAAGCAGTCTTTTTAAGTATAATTCAGGTGCTATTCTCAAAAACAGCTCCATATCAAGTGCATTATGGTATGTTACAAATGGTCTTGCTGTAGCCCCTCCAGCAACTGGATGCATCATTGGAGTTTCCACTTCTGTAAATCCTTGTTTTTCAAGATAGCTTCTAAAAAATCTTATAATTTGGAATCTTTTTTTCATCGTTTCCATAACTTCCCTGTTCATTACAAGATCCACGTATCTTTGTCTGTAACGAGTTTCGATGTTAGTTAACCCATGAAATTTTTCTGGAAGTGGACGTACATTTTTAGACAGCACTTCAAAAGAATCTACTCTTAGAGTTAATTCTCCAGTATTAGTTCTAAAAAGTTTTCCTTCTAATCCAATAAAATCCCCAAGTCCCATTTTTTTATAAATTTCATACTGTTCTTCGCCAACTTCATCTTTTTTTACATAGTATTGAATTTTCCCAGTTGGATCCTGAATTTGTCCAAATCCATTTTTTCCCATTCTTCTGAAGGCAACGATTCTTCCCGCTGTTTTAAATACTTTGTCACAAGTTTCATCGTATTGATTTATTTCTGCAATATCATTTAATTTTTCATATTTTCGTCCATACGGTTCAATTCCTATTTCTTTCAGCTCTTCTACTTTTTTTAATTTTTCTTTTATAATACCATTATCATTGTGGTTTTGATTACTCATTCACTTTTCCTTTCTGCTTTTTTATTATGAAATAAATGTATTTATATCTTTTATCTTTCTACATATTTAGATTTAAAAAATAAAATCTAAATAATGGATTTCATTCCCCAAAAATCAAAATATTTCTAATTCAATTATAGTAACATTTTTATAAAAAAGTTTTACGTAGAGTGGGGATGCAAAAGCATAGTGATTGGTGCTCTTGCTAAATATCTATAAATTGTACTTCTAAATTTATACTGTTTATTATTTCATTACTATGTATTATATCATATTCCAGTGTTATTTTTCCATTTTCTTTTTCAAATTTTTTTGTAAAAATCTCATATTTTCCATGAAATTGCTTTGTAATATAGGTAAATAAAGTATTTTTATTATTTTTAAATATTTGCTTGGAATTGATTTGCCCATAGCGAAAAATCTCTATAAAATCACCTTTATCAATGATTTTACAGTTTCCATATTCGTCTTTATAATGATATTCTTTTTTTTCTTCAAGATTTATCATTTTTTCCAGTTCAAATGATTTTTCATAATTTTGTTCAAAGCTATCTGAACTTTTTATTCTTATTTTCATTTTTTTCCTTTAGTTTATTTTTTATTCATCTTCATCATCGTCAAAGAAATCATCTAAGAACTCAGATAAATCCTCGTCATCTTCGTCTTTATTGCCAAAAAAATCATTCTCATCATCTTCGTCTTCTAATGCGTCAAAGTTTCTTTCATCATATTCTCCATCCGCATTTTCATCTTTATCATATTCCCCAAAATCTTCATTCCAATACATATAATCCTTGTCAGAGCCATAATATTCATCATTCCATATTTCCAGCACCTGATCTTCCTCGTCTTCATCTAAATCATACAGTTCTTCTTCAATATTGTCATAATAAAACACTTTCTTTTCCCCAGTTTCATCATCACAAACTAAATATTCCTTATCTCCTACCGTAACATTGGAAAGGCAAGTATAA
>ERZ772766.438-NODE-438-length-24601-cov-6.046117_pt1 | contig 24601 bp, 19 predicted proteins | sample MGYA00511379_ERZ772766 | MGnify/ENA primary metagenome ERZ772766 (study PRJEB29015, sample SAMEA2737895) | human oral metagenome | biome: human oral; feature: human-associated habitat; material: dental | place: China | collected 2116 ...
TAATCATTCACCACTAATCATTCACCACTAATCATTCACCACTAATCATTCACCACTAATCATTCACCACTAATCATTCACCACTAATCATTCACCACTAATCATTCACCACTAATCATTCACCACTAATCATTCACCACTAATCATTCACCACTAATCATTCACCACTAATCATTCACCATTAATCATTCACCATTCACCATTCACCATTAACCATTAATCATTCACCACTAATCATTAATCATTAATCATTAATCATTCACCATTAACCACTAATCATCAGTTTCTCTCTTTTAGCATCGGTACAAACTGAAAAGTCCCGTGCGTAGTCTTGTGAAATTCTTTTTCCGAAATGCGCTCGTAAAGCGTCATTGTTTGAGTTTCTTCTCCTATCGGAATTACTAAACGTCCTCCTATCGCCAATTGTGCAAGCAACGCTTTCGGTACATAAGGAGCGCCTGCCGTTACCAAAATACGGTCAAAAGGCGCTTCGTTAGGAATCCCTTTATAACCGTCGCCAAAGTACATATGCACAGTACGATTCATTAGTTTGGGGAGTAGTTTTTGTGTTTGCTTAAAGAGTTTCTGTTGTCGTTCAATAGTGTAAAGTTGTACCCCTAAATATAGCAGTACACTAGCTTGATAGCCACTGCCCGTACCTATCTCCAATACTTTTTGTCGAGGTGATACTTGTAGCAATTCCGTTTGGAAAGCTACGGTATAAGGTTGAGAGATAGTTTGCCCTTCCTCTATCGGGAAAGCCTTATCTTGGTAAGCGTGGTCTTCAAAACTGCTGTCCATAAACAGATGGCGTGGTATCGTGCGAATAGCCTCCAATACACGCTTGTCCTTTATGCCTTTTTCTCTCAATAAATCAGCTAATTGATTGCGTAATCCTTTGTGTTTTAATGTGTCTTTCAGCGGTAGCATCTTCTTCTATTTTCGGGTACAAAATTCAACCTTTTTTTTCAACTAAAAAAGTATTTGTGTTATTTTTTTGCTAAAAAGTTGATTAGTTTAAAAATTATTTATACTTTTGTGGCGGAAAAAACTAAATTAGGAAAGAGATGAAGCGTTTAAAACGTAACTTGCATTTCATCTTTGTCTTCCTTTTAGCTACGGCTTGCAGAGTGAGCGATACCTCTTCTGAAGCCACTCAAGTAGTGAAAGTTGAAGATAGATATGAAATGACACTACCTAACTCTCTTACCAGCCAAAATAATCTTTATGAAGAAGCCTCTCTGCAATATGGCAACGGTAAGTCTGAGCTTTTTGTTGCAGTAATCGATGAAGACCGCAAGGAGCTTAATGAGGTACTTTACCAAGTGTTAAAGGACTCTTTGCATATTAAAAACAAAAAAGCCTTTGTTAAATCCTTCGGATTAAAGGACTATTTTAGCATCTGCAAAAAAGGTTGGGCAGAAGCCAAGATGATGCGCCCTACTGATAAACAAATTACCGAAACTACCATTAATAAATATCCTGCTGTAGTAGTTGAAACTACCGAAACCGTCAATGGTATCGGAGTCTTTTACGTGGTGGCTATTGTCGAAACTAAAAAGACCTACTACCAAGTTTTTACGTGGACGTTAGCTAGCAAAAAAGAAAAGAATTACCAGCAGATGAAGGACATTATCAATTCCCTAAAAGAATTATAAATACTTATCTAATGACTATTAATGTAGCCCTTGCCAGCTTTGGTATGAGTGGACGGGTATTTCACGCCCCTTTCATAGCACAACACCCACAGTATCACCTCTATGCGATAGTAGAACGCCATCGTTCCGATTCGCTCGCTCTATATCCTGATGCTAAACTTTATCGCTCAGTAAACGAAATGCTACAAGACCCTGCGGTAGATTTGGTAGTGGTCAATACCCCCGTGCAAACTCATTATGAGTATGCCAAAGAAGCGTTATTAGCAAATAAAAATGTATTGGTAGAAAAGCCTTTTACGGTTACTGTCGAGCAGGCTGAAGAACTCAATACATTGGCTACAAAACAAGGCAAGATGCTTTCCGTTTACCAAAATAGGCGTTATGATGGCGATTATTTAAAGGTAAAAGAAATAGTAAACAGTGGTGTGCTGGGCGAACTCAAAGAAGTAGAAATGCGCTTCGACCGTTTCCGCACTGAAATTAGTGCCAAGGCTCATAAGGAAACTCCCGAACGTGGGGGAGGGGCTCTCTACGATTTAGGAGCACATCTCATAGACCAAGCTCTCCAACTATTTGGTACTCCTAAAAACGTATACGCCGATTTGGGTTACCTTCGCAAAGGTACTCGAACCGACGACTATTTTGAACTGATTCTCTTTTACGAAAACGAACTACGCGTCCGCCTTAAATCCACTACCTATGCTTTGGAACGCCAATGGGAGTACACCTTGCACGGCACTAAGGGTTCCTTCCTTCAACAGCGGTTCGACGGACAAGAAAAAGCCTTAGTAGCGGGCACTATCCCTTCCGCCTCTCAGTGGCTACCTTCTGTTACTGAGCCTAATGGCATTCTCCATACACTTGAAAAACGTTTGTTTACCACTGCCCAACACGGTAACTATTGGCTTTTTTATAATGACCTTTACCAAGCTTTAACAGGCAAAGGTGCCAATCCCGTCCCTGCCTCTCAAGCCCTTGAAATTATTAAACTTATTACTCAATTTAGCTAATAACACAATCTGCTAATTCCCTAATTTTCTAATTTGCAAATTACAACCTTCCTTGCAAGAATTTCTTTACTTTCTTCACGTCATACCCCTTCCCCGATTCTAAATCTTCACTTTTTTGGGTGAAAAGCACATCTCCTTTTTCGTTGAGAATCAAAAAAGAGGGATAACCATATTGTGCGCCAGGGTTTCCATACTTTTTAAAAGCCTTTTCATTCTTGTTTTCAGGCGAGAAGTTCAGGTGATAGAAAATATATTTCTTATCCAAAATACTTTTCAGTTCAGGCGTAGTAGTCACCAAATGGTTAAAGCGCAAGCACCACACACACCAATTCCCACCTATTTGCACCAACACTTTTTTGTGTTCTTTTTTAGCTTGTTTTAGCAGTTGTGTAATACGTGCATCACCGTCTTCCTCAGGGTGATAAGGTTGTTCATAACCAGCGCGTTCTTTACTTATTTCCTCGCTGTTTTGAGACCAAAGAGCAGTACCTCCCCAGCAGAGGAGCGCTATAAAAAAGTATTTCTTCATAAAAACCAAATCTTTTGAAAATATATAATTACAAAAAAAGTGCCAAGATACTTTAATAGTTACATTCAGGCTGTCCGAAAAGTCTTAAAATCGCATTTGCGTCGCTACACTTTGCCAAAGTTGCCTGTGCGACTCGCACCTTTGCCAAAGTTGATTACATTGATAATCAATTTCTTTTAGTTACATTGTAGAGGCGATTGGCAAATTGCCTTCACAAAACAAAACTTTTCGGACAAGCTTCATATCCCTATATTTTCAGAATAAACATTACTAAATTTCCTCTTTTCAATAGATTTTATCTATCATAAATAGCTCTTATAAACATCTAATATATAGGTTATTAATAGCGTTCCTTCGTCTTTTGTTCGTCTTTTGTTCGTCTTTTGTTCGTCTTAGGTTCGCTTTAGCTTCGGTCAAACTCCCTCCAAAATGGCTCTTTTTTCCTCATTTTTCATAGATAATATCTATATAAAGAAAACTATCCGCTTAATGAGTTGATATTTTTAAATATCATAACTATTTTGTAGTTTCATTTTTTATTGATTTTTAAGATTTCTATAAGGTTAGATATTCCTTTTTTAGTCAGAATTCTTATTTACTAATTTTCTAATTGGCTAATTCCCAAATTACTAATACATTATCTTAAAAATATTTCATAAAAAGTATGGTTATTCCAAAACAAAACATTACCTTTGCCTATCATTAACGAAAAATAAACGAAACAATTGCTTTTTATGGATAAGTATTCTTTTTTGAATGCCGCAAGTACGGCTTATTTTGGTGATTTATACGATAAATATCTCGAAAACCCCGATGCGGTAGAACCCAGTTGGCGTGCTTTCTTTCAAGGTTTCGATTTTGCTCAAGAGCAATACGGCACTCCGGTAGAAGAAGCGGTACCCGTAATGGTACAACAAGTGGTGGGTAACGAAAACCCTGCGCTTTCCGAAACTGTCAAGAAAGAGTTTGCCGTGCTTAACCTCATCAATGGGTATCGCACTTACGGTCACTTATTCGCACAAATTAATCCGCTACGTCCTCGTGAGCCATATACACCTACTTTGGCTATCGAAAACTACGGGCTTACGACGGCTGACCTCAATACTACCTTCGATGCTGCTCGTGAAATAGGCTTAGCTCCCTCGCCTTTAAGTGCAATTATTGAGGCGTTGAATACTACTTATTGTAAGTCGATAGGGGTAGAATATCAGTATATTCACAATCCCCAAGAACGCGATTGGTTCACTAAACGATTACAGCAAAATCACAATAAACCTCAGTTTTCTAAGGAAGAAAAACTGCAAATCCTTAACAAACTTAATGAAGCCACTTCTTTTGAGAACTTCCTTCATACTAAGTATGTAGGTCAAAAACGCTTTTCGCTTGAAGGCAACGATGCGCTCATCGCAGGTCTCGACTTTATGGTGGAAGCTGCTGCCGAGCAAGGAGTAAAACACGTAGTACTCGGTATGGCGCACCGTGGGCGATTAAATGTATTAGCCAATGTGTTTGGCAAGAATCCAAAGGATATCTTTTCCGAGTTCGACGGTAAGGATTACGAAATGGACGATTGGTTCGACGGTGATGTGAAATACCACTTGGGTATCACCACCCAACGCACTACTCGTACCGGAAAGACCGTAGATATGAATTTGGTACCTAACCCTTCGCATCTCGAAGCTGTAGATGCCGTTGTAGGAGGTATTACTCGTGCGAAACAAGACCACTATTGTCAAGAGAATTTCCGACAAGCCTTGCCTATCATCATTCACGGTGATGCTGCTGTGTCAGGGCAGGGTATCGTCTACGAAACGGTGCAGATGTGTGGCTTGAGAGGCTTCACCAATGCGGGTACCGTGCATATAGTAATAAATAACCAAGTAGGGTTCACTGCTAATTTTGCCGACTCGCGTTCGTCGTTGTACTGTACCGATATTGCAAAGATGAACGATTCGCCTGTGCTTCACGTAAATGCCGACGATGCCGAAGCCGTAGTGCGCACTTTTCTCTTGGCAATCGATTACCGCCAAGCCTTTGGCAAAGACGTGTATATCAATCTCTTTGGCTATCGTAAATACGGTCATAATGAAGGCGATGAACCACGTTTTACACAACCTCTTTTGTACAAAATTATAAGTAAACACGACAATCCCCGCAATATTTACGCACAGAAGCTAATCGAAGAAGGGCTCATACAGCAAAGTTATGTTGCCGAGATAGAGAACGCTTATAAAGCTACTATTGATGCCGACCTCGAAGCATCTCGTCGCGAACCACTTACGATATTAAAGCCCTTTATGCAAACCGAATGGCAAGGCTTTGAAATAGCGTCGCCAAAACAAATGTTACAAAAGGTAGATACGACTATTAGCAAAGGAAAACTCGACGAAATAGCTGCTGTACTTACTGAATTGCCTGCCGATAAACCTTTTATCAGTAAGGTGAAGAAGATTGTAGCCGACCGTAAAGAGGCGTATGCACACAACCATATCGATTGGGGAATGGCAGAGCTCTTGGCGTATGGTTCACTCCTTACTGAGGGCTATGATGTACGTATTACTGGGGAAGATGTGCAACGGGGTACATTCTCGCACCGTCACGCTGTGCTCAAAACAGAAGATACCGAAGAAGAAATATGCTTCTTGCAAGACCTCAAAGCCAAACAATTGGCAACAGGTACTTTCCATATCTACAATTCGCTGTTATCCGAATATGGAGTCTTGGGCTATGAGTACGGCTATGCAATGGCAAGTCCGCGCACGCTCACCATATGGGAAGCACAGTTCGGCGACTTCTCCAATGGCGCACAAATAATGATTGACCAGTACATCTGTTGTGGTGAAGACAAATGGAAAGTCCAAGACGGATTGGTAATGTTACTCCCTCACGGTTATGAAGGACAAGGAGCTGAGCACTCTTCGGCACGCATAGAACGCTATTTGCAACTCTGTGCTGAGAACAATATGTATGTAGCCAATTGTACTACCCCCGCTAACTTTTTCCACCTACTACGCCGCCAAATGAAGACTACCTTCCGTAAGCCGTTGGTAATATTCACTCCTAAAAGCTTATTGCGTCACCCTCAAGTGATTTCAACTGTGGAAGACTTAGCTGGCGGACAGTTCCAAGAGGTGTTAGACGACCCTATCGCTAAAGCTCAAAAAGTAAAACGCGTAGTATTTTGCTCTGGTCGCTATTACTACGACCTCTATGCCGAACGCGAAAAACTTGGCAGAGACGATATAGCCTTAGTGCGCATTGAGCAGTTGTTCCCGCTACCGCTAACACAGCTCAAAACCATTATAGCGAAGTACAAACACGCCACTGACTTTATTTGGGCGCAAGAAGAACCTAAAAATATGGGAGCTTATGGTTATATGCTAATGAATTTCGATTTGGTAAAATGGCGTTATGTAGGTACTCCCGCCTATGCAGCCCCTGCCTCTGGTAGCCATACCCGTGACCGCAAACGCCACAGCAAAGCTATCGCAGCTGTATTTGAATAAGAAAAAACTAAAAATACCAATTGATATGAAACGAATTATTACATTACTATTGTTGATAACCACTTATGCGCTATCAGCCCAAAAAACAGTTATCAGGTGTGCATCACAAGAGCAATATTCACCCTTGTTCGTGGTGAATGACGTTATGATAGACGATAATAAGATAGGTAGTATCTTTTTAAACGCAATTGATCCCAATGATATTGAGAATATCAAGGTACTTAAAGATCCTTCTGCCACTGCTTTATATGGTAGTAAAGGCGAAAAAGGAGTGGTTATCATTACGTTGAAGAAAAGCAAAGACACTTCTAAGAAAGATAACCTATCAGGAATAGAAAATCCTAACAAAGATTTTCCTCTAATTGTTGTCAATGATGTAGAGTTTTCAGATCCTGAAGTAGGAAAGCTTTTTATGAACAATGTCAGCCCTAAAAGAGTAGAGAGTATCGTAGTGCTGAAAGACAAAAAAGCTACTGAAAAATACGGTGAGAAAGCTAAAAATGGAGTGATTTTAGTTACTCTAAAAGGAAAACCTGAAAAGTTAGATATACCACCTTATGAACCTAAATCGTAGCACGACGAGCAATTCGTCGCAAACTTTGGCAAAGTTGAACCTCTATGGGGAACGCAGCTTTCTAACACATAACACCTAAAAAAATGAGTCGAACTTTTTACATTAAAAATACACAAGCACCTAAGGAAATGACTCCTCAGCAATTGCTCGACCTCCAGCGTGAGGGATTTGTACAATACTCTATTGATGATAACGACGAGAATTACTCCCAAGTGATGAACGCACCGCTCAGTGATTGGGGCTATATGCTGATGGGACAAGAAGGCATCAGTGGTCGCGGTTTTGAGGTCTCTTACGACACCGAAACCCAAGACTACGGTGTGCGCGTCTTTACTCCCAGTACCGAAGCCGATTGGTTAGGTGCGTACGAGTTTATTGGCAAAGTAGCCACCGCATTGGGTAGCAAAGTAGTTGATGAAGAAGGAGAGGTTTATGAACCTAATGCCATTACGTACGATTATAGAAACGATATTAAATTTGGTATCAAATGTTATGAAGGTGAAAAAGGAGGATCTTATCTGTTCGGTGTCTACCGCCCTATATGTTTGTCAGACGAAATGATAAACGGGTTATTAGTCGCCGAAGATAAGGTAAAAGCCTTTAGTCAGCTCATAGAAAAACAACTATATGAGCACCCTGATGCATATATCGCACGTCAGCAGTTTTTTAGAAATGACAGAGGAGAGGTGATGGGAGCTTATGCTCTTACAGAGGGCGTCCCTACTATCTTACCATATGAATATCCGCCTTTTGTAGATTTCACCCAAGTAAACCTCAGTCAAGACGATGTAAAGTTGTGGCGCATTAGTTTGGTAGTCATCAACGGCAATGAAAACGACCCTGATGCTTATGAGGTACTCGATGGGCTCGATTACCAAACCTTTTTAGAGCGATTGCCTCAAGAGAAAATACAAAAACTCGATGGTCACTATATGCTTATAACTCTCAACCGAAAAGAACTCGAAGCTCTTTTGCAAAACGACAAGCAAGAACGCAAAGGACTCCTAGCAAAATTGAAAAACTTTTTAACGACGAAATAACTAATACCTAACACCTAAAACTAAACGATATGTTGGAAATGAAAGTCCCTTCACCTGGGGAATCTATCACAGAAGTAGAAATAGCCCGTTGGCTTGTAAAAACGGGTGATTATGTAACCAAAGACCAAGCTGTTGCCGAAGTGGATTCGGATAAGGCAACCCTTGAACTTCCCGCTGAAGCCAGTGGAGTTATTACACTGCAAGCCGAAGAAGGCGAAGCTGTAAAAGTAGGACAAGTGGTATGCCTGATTGATACTAAAGCAAAAGCACCAACAGGAGCTTCATCAGCAGGTACTTCACCATCACAACCAGTCAAACAGGAAGCTCCTGTGGCACCCAAATCTACAGCTTCCGCACCTTCCACAGCTCCTATAGCACCTGCATCTTCTGCAAAGCAAGTTCCAAGTCCTGCAGCTCGTAAAATATTAGCAGAACGCGAGATTCCTGCATCAGCAGTAGTGGGTACAGGTAAAGGAGGTCGCATTACCAAAGAAGATGCACTTAAAGCCTCCAAACCCTCGATGGGGACTCCTACGGGTGGCGTACGCAAAGAAGTGCGTACTAAGATGAGTATGTTGCGTCGCAAAGTAGCCGAACGCTTGGTGAGTGCTAAGAATGAAACCGCTATGCTCACTACCTTCAATGAGGTGGATATGACGGCTATTTATGATTTGCGCGCCAAATATAAGGACGCTTTCAAAGAGCGCCATAATGTGAGTCTCGGCTTTATGTCGTTCTTTACTTTAGCCGTCGTGCGTGCCCTTAAACTCTTCCCTGATGTCAATTCGATGATTGACGGACAAGACAAGGTAACTTACGATTTCTGCGACATCTCTATTGCCGTTTCAGGACCTAAAGGCTTGATGGTTCCCGTGATTCGCAATGCCGAGAACCTTTCGTTTAGAGGTGTAGAAGCCGAAGTGAAACGCTTAGCCACTCGGGCTCGTGATGGACAAATTACGGTAGATGAAATGACTGGTGGTACTTTTACGATTACTAATGGGGGCGTGTTTGGCTCTATGCTTTCTACCCCTATCATCAATCCGCCACAATCAGGGATTTTGGGTATGCACAACATTGTAGAGCGTCCTATCGTGCGCAACGGGCAGATAGTCATTGCTCCTGTGATGTATGTCGCTCTTTCATACGACCACCGTATCATCGATGGGCGTGAATCAGTAGGATTTTTAGTAGCTGTAAAAGAAGCTCTCGAAAATCCTATAGAGATATTGATGAATGACAACCCTAAACAAGCCCTTGAGCTTTAAAAAGTAGAAATAAGAATATAGAAAACTCCCTATAAAGCTGTTAGCTTTATAGGGAGTTTTAATATTAGTGCATTATGAATCAGTTACTTTGCAAAAGCAACGGCTTTCATTTCTTCAATGAAACGCAGAGCGAGTTTATCGGCTTCTGCTTGACTTTTAGCTTCAGTGTAAATGCGAATAATAGGTTCAGTATTAGATTTTCGCAAGTGTACCCAGCTTTGAGGAAAATCAATCTTTAAGCCATCGATAGTATTGACTTGTTCGTGTGCGTACTTCTTCTGCATTTCACGTAGGATATTATCGGGGTTAATGTCTTTGGTAAGTTCTATTTTGTTCTTGCTCATATAATAAGCAGGATAACTATTGCGCAAGGTCTTTACACTGCATTTTCTTTCAGCAAGTAAGGAAAGGAATAGCGCTACACCTACCAAAGCGTCACGACCATAGTGTAGTTCAGGATAGATAATACCTCCATTGCCTTCACCACCTATGATTGCGTGCACTTCCTTCATTTTAGCAACTACGTTTACCTCACCTACAGCTCCTGCTGCATACTGTACTCCGTGCTTTTCGGCTATATCTCTCAACGCACGAGAAGAAGAGAGGTTAGAGACTACATTTCCTTTGGTTTTTCCTAAAATATAATCGGCGCAAGCAACCAAAGTATATTCTTCGCCGAACATTTCACCTTCTTCCGTAATAAAAGCTAATCTATCTACATCGGGGTCTACTACGATACCAAAATCAGCTTTTTCTTCAAGTACTTTTTTGCAGATGTCTCCCAAATGTTCTTTTAAAGGTTCGGGGTTATGAGGAAAATGTCCGTTTGGTTCACAATACAAACGAACTACTTCTACGCCAAAATGTTCTAATAACTTTGGAATTGCAATACCTCCTGTGGAGTTCACCGCATCAACAACCACTTTGAATTTACAATTGCGTATGGCTTCGATAGTGGAAGATGTTAGCAATCCTAACACTGCCTCAATATGTTTTTGAATATAGGTATTATCGTGAGAAATACTTCCTAAAGCTTCTACGTCAGCAAAAACCACCTTGTTCTCTTGAGCGATGGTCAGAATTCTTTCACCTTCTTTAGCACTGAGGAACTCTCCCTTATTATTGAGAAGTTTTAGGGCGTTCCACTGTTTAGGATTATGACTTGCAGTAAGAATAATGCCCCCATCGGCTTTTTCCATTGTAACAGCCACTTCGACGGTAGGAGTTGTACTTAGCCCGATATCCACTACATTAATGCCTAATCCTACAAGGGTGTATTGTACTAAGTTCTGTATCATTTCGCCCGAAATACGTGCGTCTCTTCCTACAACTACCTTTATATTTGCTTTGTTGAGGGTTTCTTTGAGCCACGTACCATAAGCAGCAGCGAATTTTACGGCATCGATAGGGGTTAGATTTTCATCGGGTACACCTCCAATAGTACCACGAATACCTGAGATTGATTTGATTAATGACATAATTTAAGTGATTATACTCTCTTCAAAAGATAATAACATAGAAGAGAGAGTGTTTTTTTCGCGACAAAAATAGGATAAAAAAATGATATATAAAAATTTGAAAACATAAAGATTAATGGTTAATGGTTAGTGATTAATGGTTAAATTAAAGAAGGCTTATGGGATAAACGAACAACAAGCGAAGAAAGAATGGGTCTACAGTGGGTCTACAGTGGGTCTACAGTGGGTCTACAATGGGTCTACAATGGGTCTACAAAGGTTTAAGAATGCTTGATGAATGAACAAAAGACAAATTCAAAATAAGGATATAATGAAGGTAAGAAAGAGACTATTGGGAGCTTTCAACTTTGGCAAAGTCCGAAACTTTGGCAAAGTCCATACTGGAAAAGTAAGTATTGTGACGTAAAGACGGTGCGAGCTACACGGGCAGATAGAGAAAAGACGAAGAATGAACGAAGAATAAACGAAGGAAAGACGAACAATGAACGAACAAAAGACGAACAATGAACGAAGAATGAACGAAGAATGAACGAAAGAAAGACGAACAATGAACGAACAATGAACGAAGAAAAGATGAAGGAAAAGTGAAGGAAAAGATGAATGACGAATGACGAAAGCCCCCGAACCCCCGAAGGGGGACAAGCCTTAAAAAGAAATTGGTGAAAACTATCAATCTGAAAGACAAGACTTATTTGAAGAGAAAGCGAAGCTAAAGTAAACCTAAAACGAACAAATAACGGTAGGAGCCGCAAGGGTGGATAAAGAATGAAGAAACAAAAAGTGAATTTAAGGTAAATGAAATTGCGATTTTCTATGGCTTTATGGAAAAGATATTTGCTTATACTGATTTGCGATAAGAGCGCCACCAACGTTCGGGGATAGTGCCACTAATGGCTTCTTCGTAGTCTTGAGGTAGACAAGGAATAAGTCCGGAGGGTATGTGGTTTTGAGGTCCGGAGTATTTATCGCCTCCGGGTTTCATCCACCAGCGTTCGGTTTGTGTGCTTTTGAAGAACTCTATTTGGATATCTTCAATGGGTACGATGTATTTAGTGTAATTCTCGTCGTTTATCACAGGTAGTTCTTTGATACGGAAGTTAAATCCTTCGTAGAAATACCAAAGCATTTCGGCGAGTAGCTGACTTGCCAAATCGGTATTGGGGATATCGAAAATACCTGCCACTTGCACATTACTACTAATACCTGCATAACGCGTGATAGCACATATTTCCCTACTATTGAAGCCGTTTACATTACCTTCAGTTAACATATCTTTTGCCTGCACACAGGTCATATCGACACTCACGATATCGGCATCACGCATTGCGGGCTCGATAATCTTCAAATCATTCACTATATTGCCCAAGCGGTGTACCTCAAAACACATTTTTTCGAGCAAATCGAGCTCTTCTTGAGCTACGTAGTAAGACTGATAGCCGAGATTGGTAAAATCGAGTAAATTCACGGGAGGTTCTGAAATGAGTTTGCTCATATAGGAGCTCTCTACAAAGAGTTCTTCGGTATCGCCAAAATCGAATTTAGCATCTACACATACTACATTCACCATTTGTTCGAGACTATCGAAAGCGCGGTAGAGGGAATAAGTAAAGTCTTGCGAACCACCCAGTACCACAGGGATAACGTCTTGCTTAATAAGCTCGGCTACAATTTCTTTGATAGCAAAATGAGTATCGTCGTCGGTTTCGCCTAAGGGCAAGTTACCCAAATCGGCAATGGCAAAATTCCAATTTCCCATAAAGAGAGAATACAGATGCTGACGGAAGCGATAGAATGACTGTCCTTCGGTTTCGATACAAAAAAAGGCAATTTTCACGTCGGTAAGGTCAGGTAAACCAAGGGAGGGGAGGTGTTTATGGAGTTGGAAACCCACTTGTTGTGGCTTGTAATCGTCTAAGGTGAAAGCTTCATCAACGGGTTGTAAATAGGATAGTGACATAATTTTTCTTATTAATAGACGGCAAAGGTAGGGGATAATTAGCAAATTAGCAAATTTGAGGATTAGCAAATTATTTGTGGTTCTTCACTTGTAGTTCGTAATTATTTATTATTTTTGCAAAAAATTACTATGTTCTTACGTCGTTACATACTCCTCCTCATCACCTTGCTGAGCTTCACTCTGCAGGCTCAGCAGTACCCTGTGGACGTGCAAGTGTTTGTCACTCCGCCCTATCCACAGAGTCTGAGAGGGTATGCCGACACCTTTGAACAGAAGATACAAGCACACTTTCTGCTTAAAGACCTCTCTACCGGCGGACGCCCTTTTGTGCTCCGGTTCTCGTTAGAAGACTTCCAAGGGCAAGTCATTGCCCAAACACCCGACTATATTACCCCCTATTTGGTAAACCTCTCCCCAGGTGTACGACGTACGCTTACCAATATAGATTTTAAAACCCTACTGCGCTACGAGAATCTCTACGGTATTAATGAGGCGACTTATAACGGACTACTTCCTGAGGGTACTTATTTTATAGGCTTGTCGCTTTACGACATAGCTACTGGACGCCCTGTGTCCAACAAAGGACGCGCGATGATACAAGTGCGTCGCTACTCACCTCCTGTGCTTACAATGCCCCAAAAAGGAGAAGTGCTTACCAAAAAGAACGCTTTTCAGCATATTGTTTTCCAATGGATGCCCCGCGATGTAGCCCCCTTTATGCAGTACGAGTTCACCCTCAAAGAAGTATGGGACTTGGCATTGGTGCCAGAAGAGGCGTTTATGACGGGACGATTGGTGTACCAAACTAAAACCTTTTCACCAGCCTTGGCATACACTAATATGATGCCAATCCTATTGGAAAACAAGCGTTACGTATGGCAGGTACGAGCTTTTACAAATAACCCCAATAACCCTAACGAACAGTCGTACTTTAAAAACAACGGCAACTCCGAGACATTTTACTTTGATTTAGTCTCTCATTGTGAAGCGCCGAAGTTCCTTACAGCGATAACCGAGAGCACCTCGGCACAACTGCGCTGGAGTGCTCAGGCGATGATGCCTAATCAGGAATACCCTTACAAGGTGATGTACCGCGAGAAGGGCAAGACGTGGAAATCGCAAAAGGTGAGTATGCCTTATGCCAAGCTCACGAACCTCAAACGCGGACGCACCTACATTTACAAAGTGGGTGTAGCCTGTGGCTTAGAAACAGCTTATAGCACCTCAGTTTTTGGTGAAGAAAGCTATATGTATAGCACCGAACAAGAGTTTACCACCACTGAGCAGATAGACGAAAAGAGTCAAGTGCAATGTGGGGTAAAACCCGAAATACGCATCAAGAACACTAACCCACTACAGGACAATCTGTATCCTAACACCACCTTTACGGCAGGTGATTTCCCGGTAACGGTGCTCAACGCTACAGGTAACAATGGCGTATACTCAGGAGAAGGCTATGTGAAAGTACCTTATTTGCAAGACACTAAAATAAAGGTAGTGTTTAACGGCATCAAGCTCAACACCGAACGCCAACTCATAGAGGGGAAGTTAGTAACGACTTATGATGAGACGGAGAGCAATGTGATAAATATTACGAATGAGGTAGAAAAGATTAAGTCAATCCTAAGAGAATATAAGGGTAAAAAGAATCAACAGAAAGAGTTAAAAGAACAGGTAAAACAGATAAAGGAAGAAATAGATAAACATAATGATAATGAACTCAAGAAGTCTCTTGAGAACTTAGAAAAGAGTGCAGATAATCTTATTGAAAAAGGAAAAAACTTTACCTCTAATGAAGTAAAAAAAGTTGAAGAAGAAATTAAATTATTACAAGAGGAATTACAGAAATATACAGAAAAATTAAATAGCTTTGAAAATACAGGAGGTAGTATTAATAACGTAGGAAAAGACAGTTATTTTGATGGTGTTATTAATGGTACAACTATTCCTCAAGGGGCTATTTTAACAGAGAACGCTTTCCAGAAAGAGTTTAAGAGCAAACAAACTATTGCTGTACCTAATAATGCTTCGTTTGAGATATACACAATTAACAATCAATTTAAGATAATTGTAAGTACATCAAATATTAAAGATGAAGAATTTGAGAAACTGAAAAAAGAATTAGAAAAAACACAAGGATTTACCATTTGGTTGCATTACACAAAAGGAGAAAATCAATTGAAATATAAAATAAATTATAGTGATAGGTTTTTCTCTAAAAAGCAAAATATTGAGATATACAAACGTGTAATGAAGAAAATGCTAGAGAATGCAGACCCAACGGATAATTGGGGGCAGTTAGTGATAGGAAGTGCCTATGGTATAAACACTATGACCCAAAAACTGATAAACACTCCTCAAGACTATCAAGAAAAAGAAGGACAAAGTTTAGAGATTCGTTTGTTAGAAAAGTATTATGACTATCTTTACAAGAAAAAGAAAAACAACGAGTTTAACCAAGACATTATAACACTTTCAGCAACCAATCAAGATGCTCTATTAGAACCTACTTTCCAAGGAGGTACTGTGGATAAAAGTTGGTTAGAGACTATTTTACCTAAAGATAAAATAGAAGAGACTTTTAAGATTGTAAATAAAGCATTAGAAGTAGTGAACGCCAATAGAGATAGAGTTGGGGTAGGACTTGAAATATCAGGAGGAATAGAAGCTAATTCTGGTATTAAATTAGAAGGAGGAGGAATATTTGGGAATGTTACATTCTTGGGAGGTAAGAATGCAGGATATGTATATTCCTATAAAGGAGGAGAATTTGGAGTAGGAGCTATCTCGGCGATAGGAGCAGGAGTTAATAGATCAAAATCTCATTTCGTAACTTGGAATCACAGGGAGAGAAATCAGAAAAAATTTGAAGGAGATTACACATATAAAAGAATAGAGGCTGGTGCTAGTTCTGGTTCAATAACAGCAGGAGTAGATATTTCTGTGGGAACTTCAGGAACCATAGCAGAAGGTAGTGATTGGAATGTGTTCTCTATAGGAACTAATATAGGTATTGGTGCGGGAGTTTCTACTGTAATAACAGGAAGTGTTACTTATGGGAAGGGAGAAGTTTACTTTATAAATGGAGACTCATTTAATACTCCTAAAAATAATTGGGAGAAAATAAAAAGTTTTATAAAAATAATGGTAATAGAACTATGGTAATAAAGACGAGTAAGACAGCTAATATAATAATAATAACCTTATTGGGGATAATGTGTTTTTTGATGTTTTATGAAAGTTGTTATAATTCTAAAAAAGAACAGAATAGTTGGAATATTTATAAAGAAAATACTTCTTATTATATATCAGGTCAGATATTTAAAATTGTAGAAATTAGTGGGAATAGATATTGTATATTTGTAAAAACAGATTCTGTTGATATAAAAAAAGTATCACCAGACCTATATTATTTTTCTGGAATCTATGATAAAAAGAATAATATTGTTCTTTTAGTTCAACATTTAATGCTTTTTAATGAGGAAAGAGATAGAGATAAAAAATACCCTTATATCATAGCTCAGTTTGATTGTGACAAGATGATAGATACTTTAATTCACTCAAATGATAACTATGGCTTTCGTGATATAAATGATTTGACGACTGTTTCTAATAAATTTTACGGGGATTTTCTTACTAAACAGATGGATACGATGTCTAACGCTATAAAATTCTGAAAAAACAAATAATGTTCCTTGACATATTGAAACCCCTTTTGATATTAGCGACCAACTCAAAAACGGCACTTTGCCCACAGAAAACGAGTTTGGTGACCTTTCTACCTATAGCCCTGAACAAAACGCAGTCATCGCTAAATTTACAACCAACAGAAAGCCAAAAGAGAACACTTATTACATCTTTTTGGTAAACGACGGCACAGGCAATCACGGCTATATGCGATTAGGTGGGCAATACGGCTTTGTTTACAGCACCAATGCACGCACCATAGCCCACGAACTGGGGCACGGCATCTTTAAACTCGAACACCCTTTCAAAGGTAAAAATGCCGACAAAGGTAAAACCTCTGCCCTAATGGATTACAACCAGGGGCAAGACTTCTTCTACCGCGATTGGAAGCAAATCAATGACCCTAAGGTAAAACTGTATGCCTTCCAAGGACAAGGGGAAGGAGAGTATAATGCAAATGCACATTTAGGATTGACTCCTGATGGTGTTATTTTTGATACATTCTTTTTAAATGGCAAAAAAATAAACACTACTATTGAAGTTGCACCAGATAAATATACTATACAAAAGATTAGTTATCAGGGGTATCAATATTATTGGGATAGACAATCCAAAGCTTTTGTGGGCATAGGGGGCATAGAAGGAGCAATAAAAGTAAAGAGAGAAGCTAAAAATATCAATAATAAAGTAAATATCTATCGCAGTCGTAAAGATGGGTGTACCTATGATTATTTGACGATTCCTTGGGAAACGAAAGATGAGCAATCAACAGATATTGTTCAAACCATAGAGAAATACATAGCTCAATACAATGAAAGCTATTGGAGAATCGCACCGTATACAGTTCGAGATGCTTCTTGTGGAAAGGAATTTTTCACTCATTTACGAGAGAGAGATTTGCAAGAATGTAGTACTGCTGAAATAAATGAAGGAAGAAAAATATTGCAAGGACTTTTAGCAGAAGCTAATCCTGAAAGGGTAACCTCAATAGTAAACAGTTATTGTATGGCTGCTATATCAGGGTTAACTTATGGCGAAATAGAAAAATTATTTGATATTATAGCCAGTCAGGAAAGAATTACAGAACATTCGGAAGTAGCGTTGCTCCGTTTGATGTCTGGAATTAAGACGACAGATTACAAGCGTTTTTATGCCCATTTAGAAGCCAATGGCAATAAACTATTGAAACATCTTATAGAGGAAATAGATGATGCCTCTGTTAATTTCTTGACCGATAAGAAGAATTATACTAACTTTATAGGAGCTTTGGTGTGGATGTTTAACCATAATCCAGCTTCTATTGAAGATAGGTGGGGTAAAAATGAAGAAGATTTTGCCAAAAGAACACTTAACTTAAATCCTATTGGGTATGATAGTAGTAATTCTAAGTCTATTTCTACTTATTCTTCAAAATACAATGAAGCGAAGTATATAGCTTCTACTGGAAAAATAGAACTCTATGATGTTTATAAAGAAACATCTATTATTCCTTCTTATACGATAGGGGGAGCAGTAGTGAGTACTAAAACAAAAAGAGAGCTTATCACTGAAGTTTCTCCATTAACGCCACTTATTATCGTTCCTGATAAGGATAAATTACCTTTGTTGCAAACAGCATTGGAAGGGAATAATTTAGGGGATGAAGTATATATAGTACCTGCTATTTTCTTAAAGTATAGCAAAGATAAAATAAGGAATGACTATATAGAAAAAGGCGTTATTACCACCTTAGATGTAGCAACGATAGCGCTTAGTGGAGGAACCGCTTTGGCTACAAAAGTACATTGGGTACGTCGTGCTTGGGCATTGGTGGAAGTAGTGGGAGCTGTGGGAGACATAGGAGTGAATGTATCACAGCATATAGACCCTCATAGTTCTTTAGGACAGGTTGTAAACAGCTACAACTTGGCAATGGGAGTTATAGGGATAAAGAATCTTGGACAAGCAGGTTATAAGTTTGCAAAGAACCTACCACAAGCTACAAGAGAGCTTTTGCAGAAGAATGGAAGCTTAAGAAGCGAGATTATAGGATATTATCAAAAATGGCAAACAGAAGTAGCTCAATTAGACAATCCTTCTCAGGATGAAAAGCAATTAGTAGAGAAGCAAGCGGAGGTTTCTTTGGGATAATATAATTGATGGTATTCTTTCTAATTTCTTTAGAAATACAAATGCTTGAAGAAGGCGCTCAGTTAGACCAATAAGAAAAAAATAAATTAATTAAAATAATGAAGATATTACATATAGACAGAAACCACCCCTTGATGCTTTCACAACTCGCAGCACAGGGTTTTGAAAATTACGAAGACTATACAAGCTCTAAAGAGTCTATTGAAGCTAAAATAGCTGATTACGACGGAATTATTATACGCAGTCGTTTTACTATAGACAGGACATTTTTAGACAAGGCTACTCGATTGAAATTCATAGGCAGAGTAGGTGCAGGGCTTGAAAATATAGACGTAGCTTATGCCGAAAGTAAAGGTATAACGCTCATCGCAGCCCCTGAAGGCAATAGAAATGCAGTAGGCGAACACGCACTCGGTATGCTTCTGGCATTGCTGAACAAGTTTAAGAAAGCCAATAACGAAATTAAAAATGGCAAATGGTTGCGCGAGGAGAACAGAGGTTGGGAGCTCGACGGCAAGACAGTAGGTATCATAGGCTACGGCAATATGGGAAAGAGTTTTGCTAAGAAGTTGCGCGGTTTTGACTGTAGTGTGATTTGCTACGATATACTCCCCAACAAAGGTGACGAGAATGCCAAGCAAGTAACCTTAGTAGATTTTTTTCGTCAGGCAGATGTAGTGAGCTTGCACACACCTCAAACTCCACAAACTATAGGTATGGTGAATGAAGTGTTTATCAATAGTTTTGCTAAGAGTTTTTGGTTCTTAAATACTGCACGTGGGAAGAGCGTAGTTACCGATGATTTGGTACGCGCCTTGCAAAGCGGGAAAGTATTAGGGGCAGGCTTAGACGTGTTAGAATATGAAAAGGCATCGTTTGAAGACTTCTTTAGTGACGAACAAATGCCCCAATCGTTTAAATACCTATTGGAAGCGGATAATGTAATTCTCACTCCTCATATTGCAGGCTGGACTTTAGAAAGTAAAGAAAAGCTTGCGCAGATAATAGTAGACAAGATAATCGACCAGTTTGCTTGGAAAATTGATTTATTAGCAGATTAGGGCGACTTGTATAGACAATAAGATTATTAATAAATTAAATAGAAATGAAAAAGAATTATTTACTCATTGGAGTAGCAGCTTTACTGCTCGGCAGTTGCTGTGCTACTAAAAACATTACCACAATGCAAACTACTACGCAAGAAAGTGCCCTCATTGCTAACGGCAAATTGTGGTCGTCTTACTTTCAGCAAAACGCTGCTGAATACGAAGCTTTGTGTTTGCAAGCCTTCAACGTGGCACAATTGCGATTGGACGAAGCCCTTGCTAAAAAGGGTGATAAACCGCTGGCAATTGTTACCGATATAGATGAAACCTTTTTGGACAATTCGCCCTTTGAAGCCTATTGTGCGAAACAGGGTATTAGTTATTCACAAAAAGCGTGGGAAGAATGGACAGTTTTAGGCGATGCCAAACCGCTAACAGGCGCGTTAGAGTTCTTTAGATACGCCGATAGCAAGGGAGTAGCTATTTTCTATGTGACTAATCGTCGTGACAACGAACGTGAAGGTACGACCAAGAACTTGCGCAAGTACAATTTTCCTTTGCCTTCGGACAATCGGCTTATCTTGCGTTCTGCTGAGAAGAGTAAAGAAAACCGTCGATTACAAATTGCAAAAGACTACGACATCGTGCTCTTGATGGGCGACAACCTTTCCGACTTTTCTAAAGATTTCGATGGTGGTACTCCAAAAGAACGTTCAGAGGCAGTACATAAGAACAAAACAGAGTTTGGCAAGCGTTTTATTGTGCTCCCTAACTATTCTTACGGCGATTGGGAAGGAGCTGCTTATGGTCATAAATACTCTATTCCAGAAGCCGAGAAAGAAGCGATTATTAAGAATAATACAAAGGCATTTAAATAGGTAAGAGGTAAAGCTAGGGTTCTGGAATTGGCGTGTATGTGAATAAGAGACAAAAATATTGTCAATTGAAAATTAATTTCTATCTTTGCAAAAAATTAAGCACTATATGCCTAAGAACACTGTTACGCCCTATCAAGATTCAGCACAGGGTAAAAAAGAACAAGTTACCCAAATGTTTAACACTATCTCAGATACTTATGATGGTTTGAACCGTTTGATTTCGTGGGGCTCAGATGTAAAATGGCGTAAATTTGTAGTACAAAAAGTAGCAGAGATACACCCTACTACGGTGCTTGATGTAGCTACGGGCACAGCCGATTTAGCAATTGCTCTTACTACTATTCCAAATGTGAGAATTACAGGATTAGATATCTCAGAAGGAATGTTGGAAGTAGGACGCGAAAAGATAGCTAAAAAAAAACTTACCGACCGCATTAATTTAGTACACGGAGACAGTGAGCAACTACCTTTTGCTGATGCTACTTTCGACGCTGTAACGGTAGGCTTTGGAGTACGTAACTTTGAAGATTTAGAAAAGGGACTAAGTGAAATTCTCAGAGTGCTGAAACCAAAGGGGCGCTTGGTGGTATTAGAGACTTCTGTACCTAAAAAGTTCCCTTTCAAACAAGGGTATCATCTATATACAAATTATATGATGCCCCTCATTGGCAAACTCTTTTCTAAAGACAGGTCGGCTTATAGGTACTTATCTGATTCGGCTATCCATTTTCCTTACGGGAAGAAGTTTCAAGAGATATTAGATAAGGTAGGTTATCAGAAAACTGAATATTATCCTAAAACCTTAGGTGGAGTAGTTACCATTTACATAGCTAATAAATAGAACTTTAACAATAAAAAATGAATAAGAAAACATTTAAAAAGAGTCTTATAGGGTTGTTCTTATTTTTAGGAGCATTGAATTTGTATGGGCAAATCAAAGAGCCTATTATGAACTTAGAACATTTTGATGACAAACGCTTTCAATGGGGATACTATTTTGGAACCAATGTGTTTGACTTCAAAATAGATTACCGCGACTTAAATTATCGCACAGCTAATCTGCGAGAAATACAAACTGACCGTAAATTAGGTTTTAACGTAGGTCTTACAGGCTCTGTGCGCTTAGTGAAACATCTCGATTTGCGAATTGAGCCAGGTTTGGTGTACAACAAGCGTATTCTTATCTTCCCTGGATTCTCCGATTCGAGAGATTCTATGCGTGATGTTCCTTCTACTTATATTTATATTCCATTATTGCTAAAGTATAGTGCTAAGCGCTGGTATAACGTAAAACCCTACGTAACGGCAGGAGCTTCTATGGTGTTTAACTTGAGTAGTAATGCGAATCTAAATGTCGATAACTCCGAAAAGACTTTCCGTGCTACAAGGAATGTTTTCTTCTATGAATTAGGTTTAGGTATTGACTTCTACACTCCTTATTTTAGAGTCTCTCCTTCTCTGAGAGCCCTATTTTCAGTTAATAATGAGTTGATACCCGATAATAATCCCAATAGCCCTTGGACAAGTAACCTTAATGGTTTAAAGAGCCGTGGTTTCTTATTAAATCTAAACTTCGAATAATATGAAGAAATTAATCCTTATAGTAGTTTTTTTGATAAGTCTTGCGTCTTATGCGCAGAACTTTAGCTACCCTATGGCAAGTCCACGTCAGGTAATCACACAACAGTTTTCTGTGAGTCAAATTACAGTAGATTATGGTCGCCCAAGTGTGCGCGGGCGTAAAATATTTGGCGAATTAGTCCCCTATGGGAAGATTTGGCGTTTAGGAGCTAATCAAGCTACGAGTATTAGTTTTCTTCAGCCTGTAAAATTTGGAGGCAAGTCGGTAAAAAAGGGCGATTATGCTATTTTTGTAACTCCTGAAGCTCACCAGTGGACGGTAGTTCTCAATTACGATGCCGATGCCTGGGGAGCTTATAGCTATGACCCTAATGAGAATGCTATTGAATTCACAGTGCCTGTTACTCAAACCAAAGATTTACAAGAAGCTTTAGAGTTCTCATTCGAGAACATTTCTAATGAAAAAGTAAATTTAGTAATTCGTTGGGAGTACACTAAAGTGGAAATTCCTATTGAAATAGACAAAAAAGAAACTATTGATAAGATTATAGAGCAACTCAAAGAAGTAAAACAATTTGAGAGAGACTTGGAAGGTAAAGACGATAAGAAATAATGGAAAGGAAACAAGTATGGAAATATAGTGTTTTTGCTATTTACATAGTTATTTGGCTTGTTTTTCGTACTTTTCCTACCGTTACAGAACATATTTATAGTAAAGGTATCTACCCGTATATAGCTAAAGTGTTGCACTTTTTATTCGGGTGGATACCTTTTTCTATGGGCGATATTCTATACACGTTGCTCATTATAGGTATATTTTTAGCCGTAGTAAAACACTTCAAAAAATTATGGCAAGCCCCCTTAAAAGTCTTAGATAAGATATTTTCAAAAATAATACGTATTACCTTTGCCTTTTTCTTCCTTTGGGGGTTCAACTATTTTAGGGTACCTTTATCGGAATCTTTGCACATTTCTAAAGAATATACACAAGCCCAACTGCTGAAAGCTACACAAACGTGTATTGACAGAGCCAACACAATCCATTCCCGATTAGCAACCAATGATACTACTAAAGTAGACTTTTGGCTTTCACAAAAAGAAATATATCGCATTGCTTATAACGGCTATCCTCTGGAGAAACAAGGTGTTACAGACTTTAAAGCAATGAAAAGTGTTAAACCTTCTCTTTACAGTAAACTGCTTACCTATATGGGATATAGTGGGTATTTGAATCCGTTTACTAATGAAGCCCAAGTAAACAGAAAGATGATAGGTTATAGTGTGCCTATTACTGTTTGCCACGAGATAGCACATCAAATGGGGTATGCTGCCGAAGAAGAAGCAAATTATTTAGGGTATTTGGCAGCTCTAAAAACTGATAATCCTTATTTTAAATACAGTGCAGAACTCTTTGCCTTACGCTATTTTCTCAATGAAGTAGCTCAAGTAGCTCCTACTGAATATGAAAGCCTTCACTCTCAAATTCACAAAGGTATCTTTGAAAATTATAAAGAAGTGCGTTTGTTTTGGCAACAATATGAGAACAAAGCTGAGCCTGTTTTTAAAGCAAGCTACGATGCATTCTTGAAAGCAAACAAACAATCACAAGGTATCAATAGTTACGATTTAGTGGTAGGATTACTAATTCCTCATTATGTTAGAAATTAGGAATTAGAACTAACCATTAATCATTGACCTTTAGTCATTAATTACAGAAATTTGTTAAGTTCCATTAGTAAAACTTCACTGTCTTGAAAGCCTTCTCCCCGCCAAATAAGATTCATATTATTAAAGATAATAACAGTAGGCAAGACACTTATCTTCAGTGCCTTACTTAATTCTTTATTCTTGTTAATGTCTACTTTCACAACCTTTACTCTATCCCTTAAAATAGTAACTATTTCGCGTAATACAGCATTCATATGTAGTGAAACTTCAATACCTTCAGAATAAAAACAAATGAGCACAGGTGTATTTACATTGATGATATCACCAAATTTCTCCATAATTTTATGTTTAAAATAATGGCACAAAAATACAAAGTTTTTTTTAATTACAAATAGAAATAAGCAAAATATATTATTTTTTATTTTTAAAAAGCTATTAACGCTATCTTATCTTTCTCTTCTCTTTAGCATTTCTTCGTTCATTTTTCGTTCATTTTTCGTTCTTTGTTCGTTCTTTGTTCGTTCATTGTTCGTTCATTGTTCGTTCTTTGTTCGTTCTTTGTTCGTCTTTTGTTCGTCTTTTGTTCGTCTT
>ERZ772766.439-NODE-439-length-24585-cov-35.973339_pt1 | contig 24585 bp, 18 predicted proteins | sample MGYA00511379_ERZ772766 | MGnify/ENA primary metagenome ERZ772766 (study PRJEB29015, sample SAMEA2737895) | human oral metagenome | biome: human oral; feature: human-associated habitat; material: dental | place: China | collected 2116 ...
CCGACGGCGAGACGGCCGCCTTCGACACCCTGGCCACCGTGCTGCGCGTGCTCACCGAAGTCATGGCGCCGCTGGCGCCGCTGGTGAGCGAGGAGATCTGGCGGGGGCTGACCGGTGGACGCTCCGTGCACCTGACCGACTGGCCTGTGCTGCCCGTGCACGTCGCCAACGCCGAGCTCGTCTCGGCCATGGACGAGGCCCGTGCGGCGGTCTCAGCGGCCCTGAGCCTGCGCAAGGCCGAGAAGCTGCGCGTGCGCCAGCCGTTGCGCAGCCTGACCGTCGCCACGGCCGACCCGGCCGGGCTGGCCCCCTTCCGCGAGCTCGTGGCCGAGGAGGTCAACGTCAAGGAGGTCCGGGTCCTGGACGCCGAGTCCGCCGGCTACGAGGCCCGGGCGGACCTGTCCCTCAACCCGCGCGCCTTCAGTCCCGAGGTCCGCAAGCTCACCTCCAAGCTCTTCGCCGCCGTCAAGACGGGCCAGTGGGAGCTCACCGAGGATGGGGACGTGCGCTTCGACGACGTCCTGCTCGATGGTGCCCCGGTGGTGCTGGAGGCGGAGGACTCCGCCTTCACCCTGACCACCCGCATCGAGGTCGACGATGACTCCCTGGCCGCCACCATGCTGCCCTCGGGAGCCTTCGTGGTCCTGGACACCGCCCTCGACGACGCCCTGGAGGCCGAGGGATGGGCTCGTGACCTGGTGCGCCTGGTTCAGGATGAGCGCAAGGCCGCAGGCCTGCACGTGGGGGACCGGATTCGTCTGGAGCTGAGGGTCCCGGAGGACAAGGGTGCCTGGACCGGTGCCCATCTGGACCTCATCAAGCGGGAGGTCGGCTGCGTGGACGCCTCCGTCATCGCTGCCCCCGGTGCCAAGGAGCCTATCGCCACGGTCGAGAAGGTCGTCGAGATGGCCACGGAGACGACCGTGGAGACGAGCGAGGCCTGATCCAACACGCCCAGTCGATTACTTTACAAATACATCTGGTGTGATGCAGGATAAAGCCGTTGCTCGGCCACCAGGGTCTGGTCGGGCAATGGCGCGTTTCTGCTCCCCCAGGACCGCCTCTCTCATCTCCCTAGCCGGTACTTGTCAGGCCGCCGAGACGGTGGTCTGAGAGGCGTTACGCGTGACCTCAACCCTGGGTGGGGCTGCCGGCACCCTAATTAAGAGGTTTTGGCAATGAGTGTCAGAGGCGCTGCGGAGATCGTCTTCTCCCCACCGGTTCAAAACTGGTTGAAGCAGGTGATCTATCGCCATAACTGCCGGTTGTCGCCGGATCACTACCGTTCTGCGCTCAAGCACTGGTACTGGCTGTTCAAGTGCCGCCCCTGCCACGTGGAAGAGCCTCGCACCATGACGGAGAAGATCCACTGGCTCAAGCTCTACGACTCCACGCCGGTCAAGGGGCGCCTGGCGGACAAGTTCCTGGTGCGCCAGTGGGTTGCCGACACGGTGGGGGAGAGGTACCTCGTTCCTCTGCTGGGTGTGTGGGACTCACCCAATGAGATCGATTTCGAGTCCCTTCCGGACAGCTTCGTTCTCAAGGCCACGCATGGCTCTGGCTGGAACATCCTCGTGCCTGACAAGAGGGCTCTCGATGTGGAGGGGACTCGTCAACGCCTGCGGGACTGGCTTGGCCTGCGTCAGGCGATGAAGGGCGGCTTCGAGCTGCACTACGAGTACTGCGAGCCACGCATCGTGTGCGAGCCCTTCCTGCGTGACGACTCAGGAGGGCTGCGTGACTACAAGTTCATGGTGTTCGACGGCGTCGTCCAGTTCGTCTTCACTGTCGACCGGCCTCCGGGGCGCGCGCTGCGGGGTACCTACCTGCCTGACTGGACTCGAGCGCCCTTCGAGTACACGTGTGAAGCCGACCGGGCTCCGGACGTCCCGGCGCCGGCAGGCCTGGAGACCATGCTCTCCTTGGCCGGTGAGCTCGGAAAGGGCTTCGCCTGTGCGCGCATCGACTTCTACGAGGTAGATGGAAACGTCTACTTCGGCGAGATCACTTTCACGGACGCCGATGGACTGTCGGACTTCGCTCCTTCGCGTTACGATCGCGTTTTCGGAGACCGAATCGTCCTGCCAGAGAAGAAGTCCTTTAAGGGCGTCATGCTGTGACGGGATAAGAGGGCGGAGAAGATTGTTAGTAGACTTCCTACGAAATAACTTCGCTCTAATGGGAAGAAACATTCAAAAACTCGTTGATATCCTGAGTGCTTCCTCATTAAATCGACCGGATGCTTGCGTGTCGCGCCCTCAGGTGTGTTACTGTCTTTGGCGTAAATTAGGGCGCTTCTTCATTAGTCTATTGCATTGATAAGCACCCTGCTCTGTCAGTCCTGACTATTATCCGGTGGTACGTAGATGACGCTCGAGGACCTTCTTCACCTGACCCGTCGGCGTATTGGATCCCTGGTTTTGGCGCTTGTTGTGTGCGTTCTGGCATCAATGCTGTTCGCTTTCGCCTCGCCAAGCACCTATACGGCGACTTCCCAAGCCTATCTGCGCGTGAAAGTGGCGGGAGATCCGGCGCAGAGCACGCTGTCTCAGTACAATGCGGCACAGCTCGCCGCAATGAAGGCCGACGCCGTGGTCCCCGTCTTCACCTCGGCTGCGGTCGCTCAGCGCGTCGTGGACTCGCTCAAGCTGGATGAGACGGCGGAGGAGTTCGCCTCCTCCGTCTCTGCGACGAGGGTTCCTGAGACGGTGTCGGTGCAGGTCTCTGCCACTGCCTACTCATCGCACCGGGCTCAGGTTCTGGCTGACGAGGTTGTTCGTCAGGCCGCCGCCGAGATCAAGGACCTGGAGGGGGAGGACTCCCCCGTGGAGATCGTCCTGCTGTCCTCCGCTGAGCTGGTCAGTGCGACTCGTTCCCCGGCCCTGGTGACCTGTGTGGCGGTGGGGCTGCTGGCCGGGCTGGTCCTGGGCTATGTCTGGATCCTCGTTCAGGAGCTGCTCGACAAGAGCCTCAGGGGGCCGGAGGAGGTTCGCGAGGCGTTGTCGGTGCCGTTGCTCGGTGCCCTGCCTCGGGTTCCGTCGCTGCGGTGGCTGAGTCGAGGGGCGGAGCTCAAGATGGAGGAGCAGCTGCGCGTGGCCCGTACCAACGTGCTCCATGCGTTGTCTCAGGGTGGCCGGCGAGTCGTTGTCGTCACCTCCGCAGGTCCGCAAGAGGGGACCTCGGTCACCGCCGCCAGCCTGGCGCGGGTCCTGGCCCTGTCCGGGCACCGGGTTGTCTTGGTCGGAGGGGATCTGCGCGCACCCGGCACGGCCGGGCTTCAGGGCAGTCCTGGGCTCGCAGACGTTCTGACGGGCTCGGCGTACCTTGGTGAGGCTCTGGTCAAGGGATCGGTGGAGGGCCTGGAGCTCCTGCCCGCAGGCCGAATGCCAGCGAATCCCTCCGAGCTGCTGGGGGCCCCCATGATGCGCGATCTGCTGCGTGAGCTGGCAGCAGACCGGCTGGTGATCATCGATGCTCCGCCAGTCCTCCGATTCACTGACGGAGTGGTCTTGGCGGCTCGCGCCGGAGGCGTCATTCTCGTGGCGCGTGCTGGCCGTACCAGCGCGGAGGACCTGCATGAGGCGGCCTTGGCGATCGAGCAGGGAGGTGGGCGCATGCTTGGAGTGGTGCTCAACAACGTGTCGGAGCTCGCAGGGAAGCGCAAGAGCCTGCGGAGCGGTGTCGTCTCCGCCGAGAGTGTGCCTGTCTAGGCTCCTGGTGCGCGTCGCGATCGGCATGTGGGGGAGTGTCGGGCTTGTGCCGCAATCGCGGTTGTCCTTGGAAGCGCCTTCTGTGAGCATGCTCTGCTTCTCAGTTTGGGCGTGACGAAACGCCGCGTTCGCGTTCTTTCGTGCGCGAGGCGCATGTCGAGAGCGTGGTGACGCCGCCAAGATGTTTATGTAATTGTTATTACATCGCATTGCAGGCATCTGATCAGTTATGTGATCTCGGCGGCCTCTCATAGTATTTCTTGTCGGTTCAAGCAATCAATGGGAGTCGATTTGTGGTTCCACATCATTGAACGGCGGTGGTTCTGTCAATAAACGATGATTGCGGCAGAATCACGTCATAATCTTCCAATCGGTGGCATCTGGTGTTAGATTGATGCGGAGCCGTAAAAAACGGCAAGTACTCGTGTCGGCTGAATGGTATCGGCCGCCATGTTGTTGGTCTGTTGTTGCCTGCTTTGGTGATTGCAGTCGTATTCTCCGTCCGTCCAGCGAATCAGTTAGTGCTGTTCGCCCATCCGCAGATTGAAACCCTGATGACATTTGAATTCTGTCGCTCCTGCCGGTGCGCATCGCTTGATCAGAGTTCCTCGCTCACAGGCGGTATGTCCCTTACCCGTCGGCTGGCACAGTGGAGTGTGACGACCCATGGCTGAAAAGCGTCAGTACTCCTCCGGCGTGACAAGCCGTCCCGACGAGAGTGCAGGGAACCGGGAGCCGGACTCGGAGCCGCTGCCGCCACGCGCAGCCGAGGGACAGGAGGCGCTGACCTTCTCCGGCGCCCCTTCGTCGGTCGGATCCGGGCCCGTGCAGCAACCTGTTCGCGGACCGGCATGGGTGAACCTGCCGGTGTGCCGGATCGAGCCCATCGCCCTGATGATCGTCGACGTCCTGGCCACCTATCTGGCCCTGTACTGCGCTGCGTGGGGGACCACGAAGTGGGCGACGGCCACGGGGGCGACCGGTGGCCTGTTGGCCATCGGCGTTCTCGCAGTTGTCAACGTCGGGGTCTTCGCCGCCTTCAAGATGTACAACAGCCTGTGGCGCTACGCCTCGATGACCGAGGCGCTGCGGATCCTCTACGCAACCATCGTCGGCTCGGTGTGCGGGGATCTGCTGTTCTCCCTGGCCTTCGATGGCGGGCTGTCGGTGCGCTCCTACGTCATGGCCTGGGCGCTGCTCGCCATCATGGCCGCCGGGGCTCGTCTGGCCGTGCGAGCCCTGTGGAGCAGTCAGGTGCAACGCAGCGCTCGAGCGGGAGCGCACGACGTCCGGCCCCGCACGCTCATTGTCGGAGCGGGGCAGACCGGTTCGCTGACCATCAAGCGCATGCATCTGTGCGATGAGGACATGTGCGGTGAGCCGGTGGCCCTGGTCGACGACGACGTGACCAAGCACGGTCGCCACGTCCACGGTGTCAAGGTCCACGGCTCCTGCGAGGACATCCCCCGAATCGCCGAGCAGTGCGGGGCCGAGCAGATCGTGCTTGCCTGTCCCTCGGCTCTGGCCTCCGAGCGCCAGCGCATCCTGGCCATCTGCCTGAAGACGGGGCTGAGAATTCTGACCCTCCCGAACGTGCGGGACCTGGCTCAGCGGGACGATGGAAGGATCGCTCTGCGGGAGGTGGAGATCTCCGAGCTGCTCAGCCGCGATGAGGTCGCCTTCGACACCATGAGCATGGGCTACGTGCGCGGAGAGGTCGTTCTGGTGACCGGCGGCGGTGGATCCATCGGCTCCGAGCTCGTCCGTCAGCTCATCGAGGCCCAACCGCGCCAGATCGTCATCTTCGATGTCTATGAGAACACGGCCTACGAGCTGCTTCATGAGATGCAGTCCAGGGCCGCCGAGCAGGGAGTGTCCCTGTCGGTCGTCATCGGCTCAGTGACCAATGAGCGGGTCGTCCGAGACTGCTTCGAGGCCTACCGGCCCAAGGTCGTCTTCCACGCGGCGGCTCACAAGCACGTCCCCCTCATGGAGGACAACGCCCGCGAGGCGGTGGAGAACAACGTGCTGGGCACCTGGATGGTGTGCCGTCTGTCTGAGGAGTTCGGCTGCAGCCACTTCATCCTGGTGTCCACCGACAAGGCCGTGAACCCCACCAATGTGATGGGGGCGACCAAGAGGCTGTGCGAACTGGAGGTTCAGGCCCTGGCCGGTACCAGTCGCACCACCGTCTTCGCCGCCGTGCGCTTCGGCAATGTGCTCGGCAGTCATGGCTCAGTCATTCCGCTGTTCAAGCGGCAGCTGCGGGCAGGCGGGCCACTGACCGTGACAGACAGGGAGATGACCCGCTACTTCATGACGATTCCGGAGGCTGCCCAGCTGGTCATCACCGCAGGCTCGATGTCTCGCGCCGGAGAGATCTTCATCCTGGAGATGGGACAGCCCGTGCGGATCTACGACCTTGCTGTCAACCTCATCAAGCTCTCAGGCCTGCGGGTCGGACGTGACGTCGAGGTGACGTTCACCGGGTTGCGACCGGGCGAGAAGCTGTACGAGGAGCTGCAGATGGACGGCGAGGACCTGCACCCCACCGAGAACAAGTCCATCCTCGTCTCTACGGCGCCGCCGCCCACGCTGCAGGAGGTGGAGGACAAGATCGCTCGGTTGAAGGACTGTCTTCCCGAAGGGAATGACGAGATCAAACGGGAGCTCGCTCGCGCGGTGCCCACCTACCAGCCGCGCTTTGACCACGGTTCAAGTACGTCGTCGACCATGAGGAAGGCTGGCTGATGCGCGTCGATTTCTCACCCCCAGACATTACCGATGCCGAGTGCCAGGAAGTCCTGGATGCGCTGCAATCGGGCTGGATCACCACGGGGCCCCGGACGAAGAGCCTGGAGAAACGGGTCGCTGAACGTTGCGGCACCAGCCGGGCCGTCTGTCTGAACTCCGCAACGGCCTCGCTGGAGCTGACCCTGCGGGTGCTCGGCATCGGTCCCGGAGACGAGGTGATCGTTCCCGCATACACCTACACGGCCTCGGCCTCCCCGGTCGTGCACGTCGGCGCCACCCCGGTCCTGGTCGACGCCGGTGAGGCCGACGGCGGTTACGGGCTGGACCCTAGCGTCCTGGCAGGGGCCATCACACCGCGGACCAAGGCCGTCATCCCGGTCGACATCGGTGGACGCATGTGCGACTACGCGGGGCTGCGCGAGGTCGTCGACAGCCGGCGCCACCTCTTTGCCGCGAGCGGCCCGGTTCAGGAGGCACTGGGACGTATCGCCCTGGTCGCCGACGGTGCCCACAGCTTCGGTGCCCGGCGTGACGGCACGCCCTCAGGCAGCGCTGCCGACTTCACGACCTTCAGCTTCCATGCCGTGAAGAACCTGACCACCGCAGAGGGTGGCGCGGTCACCTGGAGGCCGGAGCTGGGGCTGGACGAGGAGCTCTACCGCCAGTACATGCTGCTGTCCCTTCACGGGCAGAGCAAGGACGCCCTGTCCAAGACCCGCCTGGGGTCCTGGGAGTACGACGTCGTCAGCCCCGCCTACAAGTGCAACATGACCGACGTGTGCGCCGCGATCGGCCTGGCGCAGATGTCCCGCTACGACTCCATGCTGGAGCGCCGACGCCAGATCATCACCCGCTACGACCAGGCCCTGGCCCCGGCGGGCATCACGTCGCTGCGGCACTACGAGGACGGGGTCGTCTCCTCCGGGCACCTCTACCTGGCGAACCTGCCGGGCCTGGACGAGGAGGGACGCAACGCGTTCATCGAGCACATGGCGAGTGCGGATGTGGCCTGCAACGTCCACTACAAGCCGCTGCCTCTGCTGACCGCCTACCGTGACCTCGGTTATGCCATTGAGGACTACCCGCGGGCCTTCAACCTGTACGCCAGCGAGGTGTCGCTGCCGCTGCACACCTCCTTGAGCGATGAGCAGGTCGACTACGTCATCAGCTGCGCTCTCGAGGCGCTCGCGACAGTGGGCCGATCGTGAGGATGCCTCCCTGGGAGGACCTGCCCCCCACCCTGCAGACTGAGGAGGTGCGCCCCTACTACGAGGCGCTGTCCCGCCGCGGACTGCAGCTGCGGCTCAAGCGTCTGCTCGACGTCGTCGGAGCGACGGTTCTGTTCGTGCTCCTGGGGTGGCTGTTCGTCATCCTGGCGCTCCTCATCAAGCTGGACTCTCCCGGGCCCGTGTTCTTCCGACAGCGACGGGTCACCCAGTTCGGGCGCGAGTTCCGGATCGTCAAGTTCCGCACCATGACGTACCGGCCTGCTGCCCTGGGCGACCAGATCACCCGGGGGGACGACCCTCGGATCACCCGGGTCGGTGCCGTCCTTCGCCGGTATCGCCTCGATGAGATCAGCCAGCTCATCGACATCCTGCGCGGCACCATGAGCTTCGTGGGTACCAGGCCGGAGGTACCCGACTACGTCCGTCAGTACACCTCGCAGATGCGGGCCACGTTGCTGCTACCGGCGGGGGTCACCTCCACGGCCTCCATCGAGTTCAAGGACGAGGCCCAGATCCTGGCGGCCGCTCCGCCGGGCCAGGACGCCTACGTCACGCAGGTCCTGCCGGCCAAGATGCGCCTCAACCTGCGCGATGTCCGGGACTTCAGCATCGGACGGGACCTGCGGATCGCTTTTCGGACGATCTTGGCGGTCGCCACATGAGACGCGAAACGACGACACGTAAGGAGCAGCCATGACAGCAGGCACAGAGCGAGACCGTGAACCGGATTCTGAGCTGGTGTCGATCATCATGCCGACATACAACTGCGGCGCCTTCATCGGCGAGACCATTGCCACGGTTCAGGCGCAGACCCACTCCCGCTGGGAGCTGCTCGTCGTGGACGACTGCTCGACCGACGACACCGCCGAGGTGGTGGCGGCCTTGGCCGAGAACGACCCACGCATCCACTACGTGCGCCTGGAGACAAATAGCGGCGCCGCCATGGCTCGCAACCGAGCCATGGAGCTGGCGCAGGGACGCTACATGGCCTTCCTCGACTCCGACGACCTGTGGCACCCCGACAAGCTCAGGCGCCAGATCGATTTCATGGCCTCGCGCGGAGTGGCCATGTCCTGCACCGCCTACGCCCAGATCGACGAGCAGGGCGCGCCCACCGGCAAGATCGTGCGCAGTCCGGCCAGGACCAGCTACAACCGGCTGCTTCTGGACTGCCCGGTCGGCAACTCGACCGTCATGTACGACGTGGCGCGCCTGGGGAAGTTCGAGGTGCCCAACATCAGGAAGCGTAACGACGATGCCCTGTGGCTGCGCATGCTTCGCACCGAGCGCTACATCTGGGGCATGCCGGTGGTCCTCATGAGGTACCGGCTCCGCTCGGGGTCTGTGTCGGCGAACAAGCGGAGCCTGGTCAAGTACCACTGGACGCTCTACCGCGACATCGAGCATCTCAGCGTCCCCCGCTCCGTCTTCCACATCGGCGTGTGGGTCCTCATCAAGACCCTCAAGGTGAAATGAGGACATGCATTCACAGAACAGTCAGTTCCCCGGCCGGGCCGGGGCCAATGAAGGGAGACTGCCAGTGAGTCAGGAACAGTCAACGGCTCCGCGGGACACCGAGGGCGGACCCCTGAGAGTCCTGCAGATCAACTCGTCGATCTCTCGGCGCTCCGGAGTCATGAGCGTGCTCATGAACTACTTCAGGCACGTGGACCGCTCCCAGGTCGTCTTCGACTTCTTCTGCTTCGCCACGCCCGACGAGACCAACCGTGCGGAGATCGAGTCGCTGGGAGGGCGCTGCTACGTCACCAACGCCGGAGGCAGCATCGGACGCATCCGATCAGCCCTGGCGCAGCTGCTGAGCGAGCACGCGGGACAGTACCCCGTGGCACACCTCCATGACCCCATCCTGTCGCGCTTTCTCTACCCTGTGGCGCATCGCCACGGGGTTCGCTCCTTGGCCGTTCACTCCCACTCGACCGCCTACTCCGATTCCCGTCTCAAGAGCATGCGCAACTGGCTCGTGTGCCGCAATATTGGTGCCTACTCGGATGTACGCCTGGCATGCTCGCACGCTGCCGGTGAGTTCATGTTCCGCCGTAGCCGTTTCGAGGTGCTCCCTAACGCCATCGACGTGGGTACCTACCGTTTCGATCGTCAGGTCCGCGTCAAGACTCGGCGTGCGCTCGGTCTGGGGGACGGCCCGGTGGTGGGTCACGTGGGGCGCTTCAGCGAGGAGAAGAACCACCGGTTCCTTCTTGACGTCTTCGGCGAGCTGCTCCGTCTCAGACCTGGGGCGCGCCTCGTGCTCATCGGAGACGGGGCCCTACGCCCGGGGATTGAGGAGCGCGCGGCTGACGGAGGACTGGCCGACCACGTCCTGTTCCTGGGGGACCGTAAGGACGTTCCTGTCCTCTACCAGGCCATGGATGTGCTGCTCCTGCCCTCGCTCTTCGAGGGGCTGCCCATGGTGGGGGTCGAGGCCCAGTGCGCGGGGCTGCCCATGGTCTGCTCGGACCGCGTGCCCGACGAGGTCGCGATCGGGGATTGCGAGTTCCTTTCGCTTGAGAAGCCGGCGCGCCAGTGGGCCCACCACGTCAGCCAGGCCCTCGAGCGGGGCAGAGACCTGAGTCTCAGGGCGCAGGGTGAGGAGATGACACGCACCGCGGGCTTCGATATCACCCACGAGGCCGACCGACTCGCTCGCCGGTACCGGGACCTGGCTGGGCGGTGAGACACCAGTATGTGGATCCACTTCGCACTGTTCTCCACTCTGCTCCTTCCCGCGGCTCTGCTGGGGCTGCGAGGTCGTGCCGGCCGTCGCGGCTCACCGGTGCTTCTAGGGGTTGCCTTCGTCGCCTTCGTGGCCTTCTCCTCGTTGCGAGCCGTGAGTGTTGGCAACGACACGGTCGAGTACCACCGCGTCTTCAAGGCGATCGCCGCCACGGACAGCTTCCAGGAGGCCCTGAGCGTCAGCCGCTTCGAGTCCGGGTACGTCCTGGTCAACTACCTGGTCAGCCGCCTCACGCAGGATTTCAACCTCCTGCTGCTCATCACCTCGGTCTTCGTCTACGGCTCGGCGGTCCTGTTCATCAAGCGGTATGCCGCCAGCTACTCCCTGGCACTTCTCTTCGCCTTCGGTATGTCCGTCTTCTACGACCTCATGCTCGCTGTGCGCCAGGGCATCGCAGTGGCGATCTTCCTGCTGGCCGTCCCCGCGCTCATGGAGCACAAGCTGGTGCGTTACGTGCTTCTCGTTGTTCTCGCCTCGCAGTTCCATGTCAGTGTGCTGCTGATGCTCGTCGTCTACCTCATTCCGTATATGAGGCTGAGCACCTTCGGGGACTGGTTCAAGTGGGGCGCCCTTATCGGTATCGTCATGTTCTCGCTGAGCTGGCTCCTGACCAGGCTGCTGATCTCCTCGGCCTACTACGGTCACTACCTGCACAGCGACTACGCGGACGGAGGCGTCCGCTCGGCCACGGTCCTGCTGATCGTCACCCGCATCATCCTCATGCTCCTGGCAGCGACCTGCGGCTGGAACGCTGCGGTGGAGGCCGACCCCTCCGGGCGCACCCGCAACCTCCTGGCCCTGGCGGTAGCGGACGTCGCCATGGTGGTGATCGCACTTGGATTCAACCTCCTGGACCGCCTCGAGATGTACCTGACCCTGCCCTTCGCTGTCGGACTGGCCAACCTCGCGGCGCACGGTGAGCGGCCCGAGAGCTCCTACGTCAGCGCCCTGATTGTCGTCATCGCCTTTGCAGCCACCACGACCTTCTTCCTGTACCGCCCCGAGTGGTACCACCTGTTCCCCTACCGCACGTTCTTCGAGGAAGGGCTCCCGTAATGGATCCTGTCTACGTCTCATACTCGGCCGCCCGGTGGCTCTCGCACCATCGTCTCGCTCCCGCGGCGTATCTTGTCCGCGGCGCCATGCGCGTGCTGTTCGCCTGCGACGTTCCCTATGCTGCCCGCATCGGTGAGAATACCGAGTTCCCGCACCACGCCCTGGGCGTCGTGATCCACCCCCGCGCCGTGATCGGTCCGGGGTGCCATATCGGGCACGGGGTGACCATCGGTGGTCGCAAGGGCATTGAGACGGTTCCCGTGCTGGGGCAGGACGTGGTCGTGGGCTGTGGAGCGACGCTGCTCGGGCCGATCAGCATCGGGGACGGCGCGATGATCGGGGCAGGCGCCGTCGTGCTCCACGACGTCCCCGCCGGTGCGACGGTCGCTGGAGTTCCCGCCAGGGTCATCAAGGAGAAAGTCGAGTGAAGCGGGACCTGCTGCAGGGTACCTCAGTCGGCTCGCTCAACCTGGGAGACGAGGATTCATGGTTTGGACTTCGGTCTCATCGAGATGTGAAAGGCGCAGTTCGGTGTCGGTGAGTCATAGGAGCCGCATTGGGTTCCTGCTGGGTAACACGTTGGTCTTCGCGTTCGGGGGTCTGGCGGTTAAGGCGGTCTCCCTGGTGCTCATGCCGCTGTACACGACCACTTTGACGGCTGGTGAGTACGGGACGGCTGAGCTGCTCAACAGTGCCATTGAGATCGTGCTGCCGCTGCTCTCCCTGGGAGTGGTGGAGGCTCTTTACCGGTTCTCGATCGATGACGACGTTGCCAAGGATGAGCTTTTTGCGGGCTCCTTGCTGGTTCTGGGTGGTGGCATCGTGGGGGCCGGTGTGCTGTGCTCCCTGGCGAGCGCTGTGTGGGGTGTGGAGCATGTGGTGTCCTTCTTCGTGTTGTTCTGCTCGGTGTGCGTCTTCAAGGCAACCACCCAGCTCGCCCGTGGGCTCGGCCATGTGCGCCGTTACGTGGTCTACGGTCTCATCAACGCGGTGGCCATGGTCATTGCCACCTACCTGCTCCTATTTCGTGCGCACTTGGGTGTCGACGGTTACCTGTGGTCCTTCACCATTGGTTACCTCGTAGGTGGCATGGCTGCCTTCCTGGGGTCGGCCGAGTACCGGCTGCTGGTGCCCTTCCGGGCTGATCGGGTGCTGCTGCGCCGGATGCTTGTCTACAGCCTGCCGCTCGTGCCCAACCTGCTGTCATGGTGGCTGGTCAGCGTCTCAGGGCGCTACGTGGTCCTGTGGGGGAGCGGAGTCGTGGCTGCTGGGCTCTTCACGGCGGCGAGCAAGATGCCAGCGCTGGTCAATATTGTCGCGTCCGTGTTCCAGCAGGCATGGCAGTACTCGACGGCCCGTGAGATCGGCTCTCCTGATCGGGGTGCGTTCTTCGGCGCTGTGCTGAGGGGCTACTCCCTGGCGACCCTGTCGGTCGCCGGGCTGGTCATCGCCCTGAACCGGCCGATTTCCCGACTGATGCTCCAGGCTGAGTTCTCGGAGGGCTGGCGCTACGTTCCCCTGCTCATGCTGGTCGCATCCTTCGGGGTCATCAGCATCTTCTTCGAGAGTTTCTACCAAGCCTTGAAGAACAGCGGCGTTCTCATGGCCTCCACCATGCTGGGGGCGGTGGTCAACGTGGTGCTGGCTGTGGTTCTTGTGCCGTTCATGGGGCCGTGGGGTGCTGGGCTGGCCGGGGCGGTGGCCTACGCCCTCGTTCTGGTGGTGCGGGCGCGTGACCTCAGAGGTCGCATCGACCTGCCCATAGACCGTTCCCGTCTCACCTACCAGCTCGCGCTGCTCAGCATCATGGCCGGCTGTACTTCCGTTGATAGCGGCCCCTGGCTGACCGCCACGGTCTGGACCTGCCTGGCCCTGCTGGCAACCAGCGACATGACAGTCCTGACCACCAGCACTCGAGCCGTGACGGAGATCCTGGCTCGCCGGAACGGGGGCCACTGAGCCGGCTCCGGCACAAAGCCCCGGCGCAGGAGGTGCGCCGCAGAACATTTCTGTGAGCAAAGAGACCGGTCAGCGCCCCGTTTGTAATATTGCTTTTGCAGTCACCGGTATCTTCTGTCTTGACCGTACAGCATGGTAGCACCTGTTGCCTTACCGTAACGTTCCTGAGAAAGAGAATCTGTCGATGCGACGTATCCTTATCAAGTTACTCGCGTTAAGAATTTTCGCGAATGCAAGAAGGGAAGATTATGAGGCATATTTTGCTTTTGGATGCGTCTGTCGGCTCGCTCAACATGGGCGATGAGATCATCGGTCGATCAATTGAGGTGAACTGGCCCGATCTGTTCTCCTTCAACTATGTCATGCGCTTGGCTATCCATACTCCGATGTACACGCCCGTTCAGAATCTCCTGTACAAGCGCAAGCTCAGTATCTTCAAAGGTGCTGACATTAAGTTCCTATGCGGCACCAATGCTCTGTATACGAATATGCTGCGGCCCCTGCCAGCATGGAACATCAACTATCTCAACTGCGGAATGGCTGCTGGGACGGTGTGCCTGGGGGTGGGGGCCGGAGTCAACTCCCGAGGTGTCAACCTCTACACCCGTGCCCTCTACCGCAAGGTACTGGCTCGCGACGTTGTGCACTCCGCGCGCGACGAGCGGAGCAAGAGTCTTCTGGAGAGCTTGGGGTTCCGTGCGTGGAACACCGGCTGCCCAACCCTGTGGGGGCTGACCCCCGATCACTGTGAGGCCATTGCCCGTACCAAGGGCGACGAGGTCGTCTTCACCCTCACCTCCTATCACCCCGCCCCCCGCAAGGATCGGGCGATGATCGATGTGCTGCGCAGGCACTACTTCCGGCTGCACTTCTGGCCTCAGTCCATCAATGACCTGGACTACCTGCAGTCGCTGGGTGCGGCCGACGACGTCGAGATCGTTCCTCCGAACCTGGCCGGGTTTCGGGCGGTTCTGGACCGAGGTGCCGACTATGTGGGGAACCGCCTGCATGGTGGCATCCTCGCCCTGCAGCGGCGACGACGCGCCATCATCGTGGCCATCGACTACCGGGCGCGGGAGATGGGAAAGGACTACTCGCTGCCGCTGGTGGAGCGTGACTCCATCGAGACTGACCTGGCCGACCTGGTCGAGTCCTCCTGGGCAACGAGGATTCATGGTCTGGACTTCAACCTCATCGAGACGTGGAAGGCGCAGTTCGGTGTCGGTGAGTAGTAAGGGGCGCATGACGCTCCTGTTGGGCAATACCTTGGTGTTCGCCTTGGGGGGTCTGGCGGTTAAGGCGGTCTCCCTGGTGCTCATGCCGTTGTACACGACTGCCTTGACGGCTGGTGAGTACGGGACGGCTGAGCTGCTCAACAGTGCCATTGAGATCGTGCTGCCGCTGCTCTCCCTGGGGGTGGTCGAGGCCCTCTATCGTTTCTCGATCGATGATGACGTTCCCAAGGATGAGCTCTTCGCTAACTCCCTGCTGGTTCTGGGTAGCGGCATCGTGGGGGCTGCGGTGCTGTGTGCCTTTGCCGGCGTCGTGGCGGGTGTGGAGCATGTGGTGTCCTTCTTCGTGTTGTTCTGCTCGGTGTGCGTCTTCAAGGCCACGACCCAGCTTGCCCGTGGGCTGGGCCATGTGCGCCGCTTCGTGGCCTACGGCCTCATCAATGCGCTGGCCATGGTTGTCTCCACTTACCTGCTCCTGGTTCAGGGGCGTGCAGGGATCGAGGGATATCTCTGGTCGTACGCCATCGGTTATCTGGTAGGTGGCATGGCCGCGTTCCTGGGGTCGGCCGAGTACCGGCTGCTGGTGCCCTTCCGGGCTGATCGGGTGCTGCTGCGCCGGATGCTTGTCTACAGCCTGCCGCTCGTGCCCAACCTGCTGTCGTGGTGGCTGGTGAGTGTCTCCGGGCGCTATGCGGTCTTGTGGGGTAGTGGCCTGGCGGCCGCTGGGCTCTTCACGGCGGCGAGCAAGATGCCCTCGCTCATCAACATTGTCGCCTCCGTCTTCCAGCAGGCATGGCAGTACTCGACGGCCCGTGAGATCGGCTCTCCCGATCGGGGCGCGTTCTTCGGTGCTGTGCTGAGGGGCTACTCCCTGGCGACCCTGTCGGTCGCCGGGCTGGTCATCGCCCTGAACCGGCCGATTTCCCGACTGATGCTGCAAACGGAGTTCTCGGAGGGCTGGCGGTATGTCCCCCTGCTCATGCTGGCAGCGACCTTCGGGGTGTTGACCATCTTCTTCGGGACGTTCTATCAGGCCCTCATGAGCAGCCGCATGCTCATGGTCTCCACCATGTTGGGGGCAGTGGTCAACGTGGTGCTGGCTGTGGTTCTTGTGCCGTTCATGGGGCCGTGGGGTGCTGGGCTGGCCGGGGCGGTGGCCTACGCCCTCGTTCTGGTGGTGCGGGCGCGTGACCTCAGAGGTCGCATCGACCTGCCCATAGACCGTTCCCGTCTCACCTACCAGCTCGCGCTGCTCAGCATCATGGCCGGCTGTACTTCCGTTGATAGCGGCCCCTGGCTGACCGCCACGGTCTGGACCTGCCTGGCCCTGCTGGCAACCAGCGACATGACAGTCCTGACCACCAGCACTCGAGCGGTGGTTGGCACCCTTGCCCGTCGGGCTGGGCGACGCTGAGCCGGCTCCGCCCGGCCCGCTCACCGTCGCCCGATACCGCGGTAGCTCCAGCCGGCCGCCTTCCAGGCCTGCGCATCCAGGCAGTTGCGGCCATCGATCACGTAGCGGGTACGTGCCAGGTCGGCCGCCTGGGTGGGGTCGAGGTCCCGGTACTCGCGCCACTCCGTGCCAATGAGGACGAGGTCCGTGCCCTCCAGGGCCGAGTGTGCGGACAGGGCGACCTCGTACGGGCGGTTCGGCCGCTCCGCGAGGATCGGGCCGGCGGCAGGGTCGTGCACGACGACCCGCTTGGCCAGATGTGCCAGTTCCACGGCAAGGTCCAGTGCGGGGGAGTTGCGCATGTCGTCACTGTCCGGTTTGAAGGCCGCTCCAAGCACCGTCACCGTGGCTCCGGCCAGGCGGTCGCCCAGGAGCCCCCTCACCGTGCGGATGACACCGGCTCGCATGGTGTCATTCACCTTGTCCACCTCCGCGAGGAAGGTCAGGGCGTCGCCGACGCCGAGCTCGTCGGCGCGGGCCTGGAAGGCGCGGATGTCCTTGGGGAGGCAGCCGCCCCCGAATCCGATGCCGGCGCGCAGGAAACGGCGACCGATGCGATCATCCATGCCGATCGCCTCCGCCAGAGCCGTCACATTGGCGCCTGCGGCGTCGCAGACCTGGGACATGGCGTTGATGAAGGAGATCTTCGTGGCCAGGAAGGCGTTCGCGCTGATCTTGACCAGTTCGGCAGTCGCGTAGTCCATGAGGAGACGCGGGGTGCCAGAGGTCAGGATCTGCTCATAGACCGCGTCCATCGTCTCCTGTGCCTTGGTGGCGGTGCCCGGATCGGCCGGAAGGCCGTAGACCATGCGGTCCGGGCGCAGCGTGTCCTGCACGGCGAAGCCCTCCCTGAGGAACTCAGGATTCCACACCAGTAGCGCTCCGGTCGGTTCGATCGCCTGGGCCAGACGGGAGGCAGTGCCGACGGGCACCGTCGACTTGCCGGCGACTACCTCCGGGCCGTTGGTGTAGTGCCCCAGATGGGGGAGCATGGAGGAGACCGCCGCATCGACATAGGTCATATCCGCCGCCCCCGACTCTGACTGCGGGGTGCCTACGCCGATGAAATGAATCTGAGCGCCTTCTATAGCGGAGAAGTCCTGAGTAAAGGTCAGACGTCCGGCGTCTACGTTACGAGCCAGCAGGTCCTCTAACTCAGGCTCGAAGAATGGGGCCCGTCTATTACTCAGAAGCTCCACCTTGTGAGCGTCGACGTCCACTCCTACCACATCATGTCCCAGCTCCGCCATTGACGCAGCGTGAACAGCACCGAGATATCCGCAACCAATCACTGACAAACGCATGGCAAAAGACTAGGCAGGTATGCAGGGGGTATGTCTACCCTTGCGTCCATAAGGTTCCCTGGTGAATTCCTCAAATATTTCACCAACTATTAGGATGTACTCATCGAATTTTGATTCCGCGCTCATGTGGGTCATGTACGTAGAGGCGGTAAGATATACTGCGAACTCAGAATAGACGTTTAAAGGATAACCTTTAAAATCATTGCCGGCGCGTCTATGTGTTGCCGTGCAGGAGTGGGTAGCAGGCCGCGTGGGCGGTACTCGGATGGCCGGTGTGAGTCTCCGGTGCGAGTGGGTGTCGCCGTCTCGGCTAGATTAGGGCCGGCCAGGGGCGTCTGAGAACGCGCCCACCCAGTCCGCCGCGTCGAGTAAAGGATGGCACAGTGCCCGCAGGTGACGACTCCAAGCAGACCACGCCGGGTGCCGCCTTTGGCATTCCCGAGGGTGCCACGGGGGAGGAGGTCGTCGACGCCGTCTTCGGTGGGAGCGGGGTCGACCCCGAGCTGCTGCCCTACCTGGAGGCCGTGGGCTCCCCTAACCTTGCGGACGCAGAGAGTCTGACCGTCTCCGTCTCTGACCTCCAAGAGGCGGGCGCCCAGCAGGAGGCGGACGCTGAGGCTCAGGATCGCGAGGACCTTGAGGCCCTGCGCGAGCTCGTCGCCGCCAACATGATCCCCGGTGGCGATCCCGACCGCCTCGAGGAGCTCCTCGCCGAGGTTGACGCCGACGACTCCGATGACTGGGAGTCCTGGGAGCCTCAGCTCCCCGACGTCCCCGAGGACGAGCACCTGCGGGATCTGGAGGCTGCTGCCCGCGCCGTCGAGGTCTCCGCCCGCATGCGCGAGGTTGAGGCCGAGATCCTCTCCCGTGCACCTGAGCACCAGGTCCAGCCCTCCCTGGAGCGCGTTGAGGCTGTTCTCGACATCCTGGGCAACCCTGAGCGCACCTACCGCACCGTCCACATCACCGGTACCAACGGCAAGACCTCCACGGCCCGCATGACCGAGCGCCTGCTGGCCGCCGGCGGCATGCGCACCGGTCGCTTCACCTCCCCGCACCTGGCCACCATCCGCGAACGGATCAGCCTCGACGGCGAACCGATCAGTGAAGAGGGCTTCATCGCGGCCTGGGAGGACGTGGCTCCTTATATCGCCATGGTCGATGAGCGGTCCCAGGCCGAGGGCGGGCCGCGCCTGTCCTTCTTCGAGGTCCTGGCCGTCATGGCCCTGGCCGCTTTTGCCGATCATCCCGTCGACGTCGCCATCATCGAGGTGGGCCTGGGCGGGCGCTGGGACGCCACGAACGTCATCGGCTCCGATGTCGCTGTCATCACCCCGATCGGGCGTGATCACGAGCGCTGGCTCGGCTCCTCCATCACAGAGATCGCCCACGAGAAGGCCGGCATCATCAAGGACGGCGCCACCGTCGTCGTCGCCCACCAGGTCCCCGACGCCGCCGCCGAGATCGAGCAGGCCGCAGCCTCACACCGGGCCGTCGTACGCCGCGAGCGCGACCCGGAGGAAGATCCCGCTTCGCCGGAGGCCGGTGTCCTGCGGGTCCTCGACCGCCAGCTCGCCGTTGGCGGTCAGCTCGTCACGCTGGCCACCGCCGCAGCCGTCTACGAGGACGTCTTCGTCCCCCTGCACGGGGAGTACCAGGCCCACAACGCCCTGCTGGCCCTGGCGGCCGCCGAGGCGATCCACGGCGGGCGCCAGGTGCCCGCACGCGTTGTCGAGGACGGTTTCGCCTCGGTCACCAGTCCCGGCCGCCTGGAGGTCCTGCGCTCCTCGCCCACGGTCCTGGTCGACGCCGCCCACAACCCCCACGGCATCGAGGCCCTCACGGGCGCCATCGAGGAGGCCTTCGGCTTCCAGCACCTCGTCGCGGTCCTGGGGGTCATGGCGGACAAGGACGCCGAGGGGATCCTGGCGGGACTGGAGCCCGTGACCGACGCCGTCGTGTGCGTTCCCATCGACTCGCCCCGGGCTATGGATGTTGATGACCTGGGCGAGATCGCCCGGGAGGTCTACGGCGCCGACCGTGTCGTCGTGAGCCGGCAGCTCGGCGAGGGCGTGGCTCAGGCCGTCGCCCTGTCCGAGGGGCACGACACCCCGTTGACCGCCTCGGGAGTCCTTATCGTTGGCTCCGTGGTCCTGGCCGCTGAGGCCCGCGCCCTGTTCGGCAGGCCCTGACCAGCCTGCTGCAGCGGTTCGTCGGCGGGCCCAACACCTCCGTGCCACCTTCGGGAATGTGTTCGTTCGTGCTGGTCAAACGCTACTTTCCTGTCCCAACGAGCGAGGTCATCGGGTGCGTGAGAGGATGGAAACGCGAGTGGGCGGTGAGCACCTCGTCGGCCTGCTCCGGCGCGTCCCACGGACGTTCCCGGGATGCGCAGGGACCCATCGGGTCCGCGCAGGGCCCGATCACAGCCACATGGTCGTCCTTCACCCTCGGGTGCATGGCGGTCAGGCCCGGAACCAACACCTGCCAAGACCCGAGAAGGAAACACCATGTCCTTGGATGCCGCCTGGGCCCTCGACTGGGCCCGTCGCGCCGCCCTACTGGCCGCCGAGAACCGCGCCCAGCTGACCGAGCTGGACCGAGCCATCGGAGACGCCGACCACGGGGACAACCTGGATCGCGGAATGAGGGCCGTGGTCACCAAGCTCGATGCCGCCCAGGAGACCGGAAACCTCCCGGCTACGCCCGGGGGAGTCCTCAAGGTCGTCGCCACCACCCTCATGGCCACCGTCGGAGGTGCCGGAGGCCCGCTGCTGGGCACCGCCTTCCTCAAGGCCGCTCGCTCCAGCGACGCCTCCGCCTGGGGGACTCAGGAACTGGTCCGGGCTCTGGAGGAGGCCACCTCGGGCCTGGAGGCCAGAGGACATGCCACCAGTGGGGACAAGACCATGGCTGACGCCTGGCGGCCCGCGGCAGTGGCCGCCAGGGAGGCGGCGGAGATCGGAGAGGATGAGATCGGAGTCCTTGCCGCGGCCGCGCAGGCCGCCGCCAAGGGGGCTCGGGACACCGAGCCGCTCCAGGCCCGCCGCGGCCGGGCCTCCTTCCTGGGGGAACGGTCCTGCGGGCACCGCGACCCCGGCGCCCAGTCCTCGGCTCTCATTCTCCAGGCCGCCGCCGACGCCGCCCGTGACCACTCCTCTGACCCGTTCCTGGTGGTCGAGCAGGCCTGAGTCGGGCACTGCCATGGCCTTGAGGGGGCCAGACCCGTTATGGTCCACTCGGTCCCTCACCAGCCAACCCAGCAAGGAGTTCCCATGGCCACCACGTCCCAGACCGGTCGCATCCTCATTCTCATCAAGCCCGACGCCGTCGAGCGCCGACTGACCGGCGAGATCCTGCGCCGTATCGAGGCCAAGGGCTATGTGCTGACGGCCCTGAAGGTCCTCGCCCCCACCGAGGAGATCCTTGCCAAGCACTACGCCGAGCACGTGGACAAGCCCTTCTACCCCGGCGTCGTGGAGTACATGACCTCCGGCAACGTGGTGGCCGCGGTTGCCGAGGGGCAGCGCGTCGTCGAGGGCGTGCGCAGCCTCATGGGGCCCACCGACCCCACCACGGCCGCCCCCGGCACTATCCGCGGCGACCTGGGGCGCGACTGGGGCACCCCCGCCATCCTCAACCTCGTCCACGGCTCGGACAGCGACGAGTCCGCAGCCCGTGAGATCGCCATCTGGTTCCCCGAGCTGGCCGACTGAACCCTGACGACGACGGTGCGCCTCCCGCACGGGGAGGCGCACCGTCGTCGTAGGAGGAAGCGCGGTCAGGCCCGCTCCGCCCTCCTGAGGACCTCCTTGAGCGGCACTCTGGCGCCGGTGCGGGTGACGGCCCGGGTGTAGATCGCGGCCGCCCCGCGTACCAGCAGTGGCAGGAAGACGAGCGCGATCCCCAGAGCGATCGCCTGCTCGGTCCAGGAGGAGACTCCGAGCACCAGGCGCGCCGGCATCATGAAGGGCGCGAAGGGCGGCAGGAAGGACAGGACCCGGAAGGTCATGCTGTTGGTGTCCCCAGTGGCCATCAAGAAGCTCAGAACGTAGGGGATCATCGAGAGCATGACCAGGGGCATGCTCACTGAGCTGACGTCCTCCTGCCGGCTCACGAGTGAGGCCGCGGCACCGAAGGCGACTGCGAAGATCGCGTAGCCCACGATCATCCACACGATCATCGCGACGAGCACACTGTCCAGGTTGAGACTGATGTCCGGCATGACTCCCGTTGCCTTCGCGGTGACGACCCCGGCGACGGCGACGACCCCGGTGGTCAGGACCGAGGCGATGCCGATCCCCAGGATCTTGCCGGCCAGCAGCGAGCTGGGCCGCACGCAGGCCAGGAGGATCTCCACGATCCGGCTCGACTTCTCCTCCACCACTCCCTGGGCGATGAACTGACCGCCGCCCATGATGGCGAACAGCAGCAGGACGTCGATCGTCATGAGGATGGCGTAGCGTGAGCCGAAGTCGGCGGAATCGCGCTGGGGAGCGTTGAGTACCGTGACCTCCGGCTTGGCGGCGCTGAGCTGAGAGGCCACCTGGGCGGGGTCCCCGCCCAGCGTCGCGATCTGCCGGCCCAGGGCCGCCTGCTGGAGGAAGGCCGTGACCCCTGAGACGACCGCGTCGTCGGCCAACTTCTCCACAGTGATGGTGGGTGCGGAGCCGGAGACGTCGAGGACCATGTCCACGTGCGGTGTGCCTTGAGGGGCGTCGTCGGCCAGGACGTCCTTCGCCTGGTGCGCGGAGACGTCAACGAGCTCGATCGTCTCCCCGTTGGAAGCGGCCACCTTGTCCAGCCCTGCGGCCTGGGCAACCGTCACGCCCTTGAGTCCGACCCGGTAGGCCTGGTCCTGACCCGAGGAGTAGAGCTTGATGCCGATGATGCTGCCGATGGCGGCGACGAGCAGCACCAGGGTCAGGATGATGGTCGACTTCTTCATCAGGTGCGCCCGCAGCTCGCGGCCGGTGACCAGGGCAATCTCCTGACGGCGAGTGATGGGGCTGGTCTGGGCGCTCATCGGTGCGCCTCCTTCGTCTCGTTGGTGTCTGCGGTCCCCTCGTGGGAGGTAGAGGTGAGGAGGACATCCCGGAAGATCTCGGTAAGCGGGTGACGCACCGGGCCGAGCTCTCGTACCGTCCCCAGTTGCTGGGCAGTGCTCAGCAGTACCTGCTCATCAGTGCCCGCGGCGGTGATGACCAGACGGTCCTGGGCATCGAGCTGCACGTCCGGCGCGGTCAGCGTGCTCAGGGAGTCCGTCTCCAGCGGGGCTGCGTCAAGCGGTGGCTCGACGACCACTCGCCAGCGGGGCGTCTCGGTGGCCTGCAGTTCGGGAACCGTGCCGTCGGCCACGAGCCGGCCTGAGCGGATGATGACCACCCGGTCGCACAGGCGCTCGACGACGTCGAGCTGGTGGGAGGAGAAGAGCGTGGGCACACCCGCGGCCGCCCGTTCCAGGAGCACCTGGCTCATGACGTCAACGGCCACCGGGTCCAGGCCGGAGAAGGGCTCATCGAGGATGAGCAGCTCGGGGTCGCTCACGAGTGCGGCGGCCAGCTGGACGCGCTGCTGGTTGCCCAGCGACAGGCTCTGCACCTCGTCGCCGCATCGTTCCTCCAGGCCCAGGCGCTCGGTCCACTGGTTCGCGGCCGCCTTGGCGGAGGAGGCGGACAGCCCATGGAGGCGGGCCAGGTAGACGAGCTGCTCGGCCACCTTCATCCGGGGGTAGAGGCCGCGCTCCTCGGGCATGTAACCGATGGCTCGCCGGGTGGCGGCGTCCACGGGGGAGCCCTTCCAGGTCACAGTGCCGTGGTCGGCGGCGAGCACGCCCATGATGATGCGCATCGTGGTGGACTTGCCCGCCCCGTTGGCTCCGACGAAGCCGACGATCTCGCCGGCTTCCAGCGACAGAGAGAGGCGGTCGAGGGCCTGTAGGCTCCCGAAGCGTTTGGAGAGGTTGGACAGGGCGAGCATCGTGGCTCCTTGGGTCTCGGAGACGAGGGGTGGTTGGGCGACGGGGTGATGAGGAAAGGAACGGGGTCTGCGTTCGGAGGGCCCGACGGCGTATCCAGCTCCCTTGACATGGAAAGTTTGCTTGTCCAAAGTGTCGATGTCAAGTCTCTTTGTCGTTTCTGTCGTTGCGCAGGCCTTTCGCGCTGTTAGGGTGGCGCCCGTGCACCTCAAGACGTTGACGATCAAGGGATTCAAGTCCTTCGCCTCGTCAACCACCCTCCGTCTGGAGCCCGGAATCACCGCCGTGGTCGGCCCCAACGGGTCCGGCAAGTCCAACGTCGTCGACGCACTGACCTGGGTCATGGGGGAGCAGGGCGCCAAGAACCTGCGCGGTGGCTCCATGGCCGACGTCATCTTCGCCGGCGCCGGTTCCCGCCCGGCCCTCGGGCGAGCCGAGGTCTCCCTGACCATCGACAACACCGACGGCGCCCTGCCGATCGACTACACCGAGGTCACCATCTCACGCACCCTGTTCCGCGGGGGCGGCTCGGAGTACCAGATCAACGGCACCCCATGCCGCCTCCTCGACGTCCAGGAGCTCCTCAGTGACACGGGCCTGGGACGCCAGATGCACGTCATCGTCGGGCAGGGCCGGCTCGACGCCGTCCTGAGCGCCACCCCCGACGACCGCCGCGGCTTCATCGAGGAGGCCGCCGGCGTCCTCAAGCACCGCAAGCGCAAGGAGCGCGCTCTGCGCAAGCTCGAGTCCATGGCCGCCGACCTCGCTCGGGTCTCCGATCTCGCCCAGGAGCTGCGCCGCCAGCTCGGTCCCCTGGCCCGGCAGGCCGCCATCGCCCGGCGTGCCCGGACCATCCAGGTCGAGGTCCGCGACGCCACCGCCCGGCTCCTGGCGGACGACGTCGTCCAGGCCCAGTCCCTCCTGGAGGCCGGCGACGAGGACAAGGAGGCGCTGGCCAGGCGCCGCGGCGCCGTCGAGGAGGCCGAGCGCGTCGCCAGGGCGCGCCTGAGCGAGCTGGCCGCCATCGAGACCACCTCCGCCCAGCGCCTGGCTCGGGCCGGGGGTGTCTGGGAGGAGCTCACCGGGGTGGCCCAGTCCCTCGGTGCGCTCGCGGACGTGGCCGGAGAACGGATCCGGCTCCTGGCCGCAGCGCCCACCG
>ERZ772766.442-NODE-442-length-24436-cov-4.741643_pt1 | contig 24436 bp, 40 predicted proteins | sample MGYA00511379_ERZ772766 | MGnify/ENA primary metagenome ERZ772766 (study PRJEB29015, sample SAMEA2737895) | human oral metagenome | biome: human oral; feature: human-associated habitat; material: dental | place: China | collected 2116 ...
GTAAATGTTCTCAACGGAGAGCTTGTCCATTAAAGTCTTAAGGAAATTAGCTAGTGTTTGAATACTAGATATTCAAAAGAAACTAAATAGTACTTAAGAACCTCGTGACTTCAGTCATGAGAGATTCAGGTACTGGTAGAATTTACATTTCTCATCTGGCTGGTAGTTTTCAATTTTTACATTTTATAAATAAAATGCGGAAAAATAAATTCCCGCACACATTATTGAGTTTAGTTTTTCAGATAATTTATTATATCATATTTATGATTGATTTGCAATAAGTTTCTTGAAATTCATATCCTTTGTCGGATGTACGTATTTACTGTGTTTCTTACAAGACGGAAATATTTCCGTCTTGCAAAATCTAAATAAAAATAGCTGTTTCCAGCTATTATTTATTTCTATAATGTTTTTTATAGTATTGATTCTGCATTTCTGTTCAGACTGTTTATTTTTTCAACAGCTTTAGTTGTATCATTTTCAACTTCTTTCATAGGGTTTTTTCTTTTCTTTGTAGCTTTACATTTTTCAAAATATTCAGCATATCCAAGTTCCGTTGAGAATATTTCTCCCCATTTTTTCCAGCTCCATCTCACAAATCCCTGTGTGGGGTCTGTAAATGAAATTCTGTAGCACTGCTCGTATGTAGTGTCTACATTTTCTCCAACTATCTTGATTGGATATTTTGCTTTTGCGTGGTCTTCGTTATAGACGGTAAGGTCTATTCCTACATTTCTTATTACATCTGTTAAATTTCTTTCACTATCACTGTCCCAAATATCTGATTGCTTACGTGCGGGATTTGAAAACAATCCTTTTAACGCTTTCAATATTTTAGGTGAGTTCCATATTCCAGCAAGCTCATATATGTCATATTCTATTCCGTTTTCATTGATACGTCCATAGTCCACATACTCACCTTTTATATATCCGCCACCAAATTCTATCGGTATTAAAAGTTTTACAGTATCTCCATATAAAATATTTGCTGAGCCTTTAACATCAGCCCTGATAAATGAAAAGCTGCCCATTTATTATCACACTCTCTTTCTGTTATTTTCTATAATACTATTATACTATATATTTACAATTTTGTCAATAGTTTTTTATATTCCTGTATAATAAAAAAGAGCCTTTTAGGCTCTGATTATTTCTTTATATTCATTGAGTTTCTTTACTGCTTCATTGTCTGTTTCATCAATTAGACTTTCAACAATTTTTACCATTAATTCAGGAGTTGTCGTGTCTTCCACATTATATCCTTTTTCAAGGACGCTCAGTTTTATCCCCTGCTCCACTATGTAGTCAATTCCTGAAAAATTGTCGTCAACAAGTTTTCCGAAGTCAATCAGGTCATCGTCCAATGTTGACTTTATATAAATTTCTTTTATTTCATTCAGTATTTCATTGAAGTCATCAAAATAGTCTCTTTCGATATTGTTTGGATATTTTGCAATGAATTTTTCAGAAATGTTTCCAAGCACTTCACTTATTGTTGGTTTCCAGTTAAAATTCGTTCTTTGTAGGACATCTGCACCATATCCTGTTACAGCGTCCATTGCAATGTTTTGATACATCATTTTAATCAGCTCTCTTTCTCTTTAAATAAAATGTGGGAAGTTCAGCAGGTCTTCCCATTTTTTATTGCTGTTATATAATTAATTAGAATGGAACATTTTCATTTTCTTTTTGTGCATTTTCTTTTGGATTTCCTATTGGAAAATCAAATGAATTTACTACAACTGCTGTGAAAGAAGTTTTTTGCCCCTCTTTTTCATATTGAGAAACATCAAGTTTTCCGTTAATTATAATTCCATTTCCTTTTTTGAAATACTTCGCAATATTTTCAGCTGTTTCGCCGAATGCCTTTAGGTTTATAAACATTGCTTCATCTTTTGTTTTTGGCACAGCTATTGAGAAGTTTGCATATTTTGTTTGTTTTTGGTTGTTCATTGTTTTTACTTCCACGTCTCCAGTTAGTCTTCCTTGTAAAATTACATTGTTTAACATTTTAAATCAACTCTCTTTCGTTTTTTATTAAGTGATTTATCTTTATCTCTCTCACTTACAAATATAGTATATCACGTATTGACAAATTTGTCAACACTTTTTTTCAATTATTTTGAAATTTTTTTCTAGTTGTATTTCAAAGCCTTACTCTGTGCTGACTGGCTAAACGTTTTCTTACACAGGTAAAAGGTTTTTTCAGCATATCTGATATGCAATATTTTTTCATTATAAATAAAAAAGGGCGGATTAACCAGCTCCGCCTTATTTCGCATTTAAGGGTCTTCTTACCATAAAGCCCGTCCGTAGTGGACAGGGTGGGAATCGAACCCACGTGAACCCTTCTGCTATTCATTTTTTTGAAAAGAATCACGAGTGATTAGTTCGGTCTTTTCAATCGGAATTATATGATACTTTTTTATATACCCAGTTTCCTACAGCAAGGTTATCAATCTTGAACTGTTTTATGTTTCCAGCATTGTTTTGTGTTTTAAAGGTAAAGGCTTTTTCTGTTCCCATAGCCAGATTGTTAGGCTCAAGCGTGAAATAGGGTCAGTACTCCACAGCAGGTTTCTCACTCCTGCGGAACAGATGTTTTGACGGAGTTGAGCGTTCCGTCGTGGGATATAAGCCTTTCAACTCCCACTTACAGATATATTATACTATATATTGACAATTTTGTCAATACTTTTTTAAAAAATATTTTATGCAAAACAAAAGCAGGATTTTTAATGCCCTGCTCTTAAAAAATTATTTATTTTCCAACTGTTGAAAAGATTTTCATTCCAGTATGGATAAAGAATTTATCTCCATTTATGCTGAAATAGATTCCATTTGACGCTTTTGTTATATTTTCAGCTCCATTATCTCTTAACATTTCCATAATATTTTCTGTGCTGTCTGCGTTTGCGTCAACTAAGTCGTAGTATTTGTTTTTTAATGTCATAACATTCCACTCTCACTTTCACATAATATTGTTATCTTTTACAATACTATTATACTATATATTTACAAAATTGTCAACATATATTTATATAAATTTAAAGAATTTTTTACATTAATAAAAAAAGGATATGGCTTTTATACCATATCCAGTTTTATTAGTCGTGCAGAACGTTGAATCCCCCAGTGTTAATTTTTCTTAACATTTTTTTATCCAGCCCTTTTTGATAAACTGCACTTGGCACTCCGCAAGTTACAGTACCCTCTCTTACAGTTTCCCAAGCTCTTTGTTTAGGATTTTTCTTTGTATAATTGATATATTCATTGGACTGTCTAACTAGGGTATTTGCCAGCTTTTCAACCCATTTAATATTTGTTTTAATGTTATTGTCATCCATTGTCTGCATTACTAAATGAAGTGTTTTCTTGTGCATTACTTCGTCCACGAACCAGTCAGGGCTTTTTGGCTCATAGCATTGCTTTCCAGCAAATGCAGATATTGACATTGCTAGTACTCCTGTTAAGATTAATGTTTTAATTTGTTTGATTTTCATAGTTAAATCAGCTCTCTTTCATTTTTATATTTTGTAGTTATCTTCTACAATACTATTATAGCAATTATTTACAGAATTGTCAACAATTATTTTTGATAATTTTAAATATTTCTATATTCCGTTGTCATATATTATTTTACCGTTTTCTAAAGCTTCAACAGAATGTGCATAATAGCCATTATGCTGATTGAATGCAATTGCTATTGCAATTATTTTCTCATTATCATAAACTTTAGCACATATTATGTCATCGTGTGAAAAGTTTTCATGGAGTTCCTCATTGATTTTCTTTAATTCCTCGTCTGTAAGGTCAAAATCAAGCTCTATTCTGTCTACGTAGAATAAGTCCTGCTTTTTGTCTTTTATCAGATATGTTCCAAAAAATTCATAGCATAGCTGACAGTCTTCTATTGCCAATGTAAAGTTTATAAAGCCTGTTTCATTTCCTTTCAGTGCGTCAACTGATGTAACTGATAAGGCTATTTCCCTGTTTTTTACTTTAGCGATGTTTTTTCTGTTAATTATGCAGTTTTTTTGTACTTTTATTGTTTTCATTTTAAATCGGATTCCTTTCATATATGTTGTTATCTTCTATACAACTATTATACTATATATTTACAAATTTGTCAATACATTTTATCATAATAAAAAAGGAAGTCCGACAATAAACTTCCTTTTCATATTCTATTTATTTTCCTTTAAATGAGGTACTGCCCATTTGTTATAAAGGATTGTTTCAATTGGCTTTAAGTTCTTGTCAAGAAGTTCAATCTTGTCAGGTCTAAGCCCCCTTAACGTTTTGGGTGTAATTTCTCTTAAAGTCTCGCTGTATTCAGGAATTTCAGGTGCTTCCCAGTTTGATTTCAGCATTGCAATTTTTACAAATTTTGGTGCTTCAACTCTTTTGTTGAACTCTACATCTTTAAGTTCAGTAAATCTATGGAATCTGTCTCTTTCATCCTTGTTTCCAGACAGTTTAAAACTTATTTCCATTGTGTTATTTGTGTCAAATTCTCCTAGAAGCGTATTACAGCTAAATCCTACAAGATTCTGGTTGTCTCCCCAGTTTTCAAGTATCGTTTGTGAAGAGCTTCCTTTTAGCCCATCAGTCTTTAACAGATATGTATATTCATAGCCCCCGCTATATTCTGTAAGCGTTATTAGGTCTTCAATACTGTTTGCAGATGTGTATTTTATTCCTACAAACTCATTAAGTGGCATAACCTTTACGTACGTTTGCTTTGTTTCAGTCCATTCATTCCTTGATATTTCAGGGAAGTGCTTTTCGTACCAGTCTGGAGCATTGTAGTGTCTTTCAATGCTTGTGAAGTATCTTGATGTTTCCCACATTGGAACTCCGTTCACGCTAACTTCACACTGTCCAAGCCACTTGTCCTTATGTGTGTAGTAAATAAGTTTCCTTAATTCCACTTTCTGCTGGAATCCTTTCTTGCCAGTCTTCCTGAATATGAACTCAATCCTGTCGTCGTCGTATTCTCCAAATCCGAATACAAAGTTTCCGTCAAGCGACTTTATTGAGTACCTTCTTAAAAACGCATATTCCTCTTTTTCTTTGTTCCCCATTGAGAGAATCATTCCAAATGGGTCAATTAAGTTACGCTGGTCTTTTTCTGATATGTTCTTTTTTGACGTATATATGAAACGTCCTTCCACGTTTACGTAACTTGGGAAGTCTGTCAGCTCCTCAAATTCTTTTTTGCTAAGGGTTACTGAAAAGTTTTTTCCATCAGTCCTTACAATTTTTTTCTTGTACTTTAGCCATATTTTAATATTGTTAATATTAAGCATAGTTTTTATCTCCTTTCAAAATTTTGTTGTCTTTGTATAGAGTATAACATATTTTTTATCGCTTGTGTAGTGGTATGTTTAGTTATTGCAATAAAAAATCCCTATCCATAACATGGATAGGGAAATTTTATTTAGTCAGCAACCTTTGTAAGCACTTGGAACTTGTAACCCATATCTTCAATTTCATTACGTGTAAGCACTGCACCTTCAGGAGCTCGTCCATTCAGCTTGAATACAAGTGCTGATGTTCCAGCCTTTTGTGCGAACTGTCCAGTTCCTGCTGGTATTTCTGTTCCTAGAAGAGCTGCAATTATGTTAAGGGTGCTTTCGTGCCGTATGTATGAGTCAACTGTGTTACCCTTTAAAAGTTCCTTTGCTTCGTCAAGAGTTATGTCCTTTAATGTGTAAGTTCCAGTTGTTGTTGCAAGTGCCGTTGTAAGCAGTGCGATATTCATAATATCATCTCCTTTATTTTTAATATAATACATTATAGCAGTTCGTAATTACGAAACTTCTTTCATTGTTACGAAACTATTATACCAGTTTTATATAACCTGTTTTTATGATATTTAACCTATTTTTTCTGTGCAATAAAAAATACGGAACTTTTATGTAAGCTCCGTATATTATTACTTTCATTATTTTTATGTTCCATTTTCACATTTTTTTGGAAGATTATATATCAAATTTGCTATTTCCTGTGTTGCTTTTTCCGTGTTATATATTCTTTCTTTTTTAAGAAACTTATTTCCTGCTGCATATTTTAGTCCTGTTATTAAATATTCATTCAAAGCCTTTTTGGAATCCAGCAATTTAAGTGCAAGTTCCCTAATGTCAATCGTTATGTCGGGGTCTTTGTCAGGGTTTTCTGTTTCATCTTTTAATATTAGAATGTCAGGACATATCCACTCTGAATGTAAGTATTTGTTTGTTATACTTAATTCATCTATGTTGTCTTTTGCATACTGTATGATATTTTTTATAAGTCCGTCTGTATTCCATAAATTGTTTTCCTGATTTTCCACATATTCTATCCAGTTCAGTCCGACTTCACGCATGATTTTATATAATCTTTCTGTTGTGGGTTTAGGTATATTCATTTTATTTCACCTACCAGTTTATTTAAGTTTTTGAAAAGCTGCTTTTTAATTTTTCTGAACTGTATAAATTTATTTTTATTGTCATCATATTCTATTGTTTTTGCTTCCTTAATGTCCCATATATGTTCGGTATTCTTTATTTTTGGAGTTACAATGAATGTAATTTGTGAGTTTTCAATTAGCATTGATTTTTTCTCAAATGCTAAAGTAACGTTGTATTTTTTAGTAATATGTAACAGTTTTTCAATTTCGCTTAGTGTCAGATATTTATGTATATTCTTTTCCCAGTCGCATTTTGCTTTTGGCATTGCGACTTTATAGAATTTTTTTATTTTCTGTCTTTTCATGGATTCCATTTTTAGTTTCTCCTTTTTAAAGTTTTAACGGACGGCATACCTACTTTTATTCAGCCTGCCTGTCCGCTGTAATTAATTATTTATTTTATCTTTTCAATATCCTTTTTAAGTTGTTCCAGTGTTAAAATTATGTCATTATTTGACTTTATTTCAGCATAGTCAAGCTCAAGTTCCCTGCTCATAAATCTTATGTACTCGTATACAAAGTACATCAGGAAGTCAACAGGTCTTCTAATTTCCTTTGCCAGTTCCAGCATTGAAGTTTCAGTTTGATTTTCTTCGCAGATTTCAATATAGTCTGCAATCATTCCTGAAATGTCAAGGCTGTCCTGTTCCCCAGCTTCTTTCCAAGCGTATGCCTTATTTACCCTTTCTGATATTTCGTATGTATCAGTTTTTGTTATAATTCCGATTGTGGCTTCCACTTCCAAGCTCTCAAAGTTTTTAACATAATTTTCATTTTCATTTTTTATTCTTTCAACTGCTTTTTCAATGTAGTCCTTGGATATTGTATATCCTCTTTTTATAAGTTCCTTGTTTAGTCTAAAATCTTTTTTCATAGTCATTCACTCTCTTTCTTTCATATATGTTGTTATCTTCTATACAACTATTATACTATATATTTACAACTTTGTCAACGATTTTTTTCAATATTTTGTATAATAAAAAGGCTGAAAAATCAGCCCTTTTTTTCTAGTCCCAGTCTATAATGCTGTAAACTTCCTCTCCGTTTAGAAGATAGATGTACGAAGTTATATATTTTCCAAACATTTGGCTGTATTCGCTCCAGCCTTTAAGGAATATGCCCCCCATCTCTTCTATTTCCTTGTTTGTCTTATTTAGTGGTTTCATTGTTAATCAGCTCCTTTATTTTTATATTTCACAGTCAAGCAGTTGTTCCTCGTTTTGGAAATAATATTTCTTATAGTCTTTTGTGTCTTCAAATACAATTCGTTTTCCATATTTTGTAAGTTCTGTAAGGTTTGGGAAGTCAGTTTTTTTGATTCCGTGTTTCTCAATAAAGATTTCTTTTTGTGATACTGTTATTTCTGATTTTTCTTTCCAGTACTGTCCGAACTGTATATACATATTCTTTATTTCAAATGCAGTTATTATTTTTGAAAGTACTTTATAGAAGTCCCTTAGTTTTGGCTGTTCTGTAAGATATAAATTTATCTTTCCATTATTTACTGAAATGTTTCCAGCATATCCGTCAATGTCTATATGTATCTTAAACATCTCTTCCCTTGCTGGATTTTTAGAAAATTCTTTTGCCATTTCGCAAGCCTTGTCAAGTTCCCAGTTATACGACACATCTTCAGTTCTTATATTCTGTGCTTTTATATATGTGTCTGCTGTCCATTTGTTTCTGTCTTCAGGAATATTCTTTGATATTTGGTATGAAGCTGTTCTGAAAATGTTTCTTAATATTTCATTTGATACGCTTCTCATTGTGTAAAGTTCTGCACTTGTCTTAACTTCGTTCTTTACTTTGCAGTAAAGATTTACAGTTCCTATTGTGCTTGATGAACTTTCAAGTGTTTCAAGCCGTCTTGTGTCAAAGTATTTAATATCCATTGAGTAGCTTTGATAGTCTATTTCTGTTATATTGAAAGCTCCGTCAATGTCTTTTTCAAGTACAATTTTTGAACTTGGTCTTTTAAGTTCAATCCTTGTTGCTTTTGTTTCATATCGTTGAAGCATTTCTGATTCAACTTTTATAATATCTTCAATTGATTTTTCATTCTGTGGATATAGCATAATTTTGTATATGTTATGTTCCTGCTCCACAAAGTATTTTATTACAGGCGTTCTTTTAACACTTATTGTAACAGTTTTATTATCAAATAAGTTTTCTGTATTGTAATATAGTGAAAATACAGTATAGTTAGTTAGCTGCTTTGCCACTTCACTATCTATAACGTTTATAATAAATTCTTTTTCATTTTTCTGTGCTTCAGCTATCAGCTGATGTTCACACATTACTGCGTGTCTTACTCCATTTGACATTACGTTTTCATTAATAGCATTAATCACTTCATTTAATCCTTTTTCAGCCTTTATTTCGTTGTCGTATTCTGAAAAATATCTCGTTTTCATTTATTATCACTCTCTTTCTTTCTGTTATCTTTCATAATACTATTATACTATATATTTACAAATTTGTCAATGGCTATTTTAATATTTTTTATCCCAATAAAAAAGAGCCTTTTGGCTCTTATAATTCTATTCCGTACTTTCTTGCAATATCTCTTAGTTCTCTTAGGTCTGATTCAATAGTTTCATAGTTCTTGAATTTGTATTGTATTCCTGACTTTGTATTTATAGCTGTTATATGTGTTCCAGCATATTTTACATAATGCTTTTCTGTATTCTTATTAGTTTTTTTTATTGCAACTGTTGCACTTCCTTGTTCTTCCTTAGTTATAAAGCACATTCTTGGAATTTCCAGCCTGAAAAGGTCTATTGTGCTTTTTACATAGCTTTCAGGCTTGTCTTTTGTGAGCTTTAGCATTTGGAAGTTTATAAACAGCTTTTTAGTCTTATATCTGTTTATCATTTTTGTAATATATCCTAGAGCGTTATAGCTGTATACGTATGCTGGTTCAGGGTCTTCGATTCCTGTTGTTGTGATACGTGCAATCACACCTCTTTTGTTTTCCACTGTTATTCTGCGAGTCCCAAATGTAGCTTTGAACGTAGGGAACTCTATTGTAAATTTATTTCCCATCATTTTTTTTCTCCTTTAGTTATTTTTTTCAGTTCCTTTTCCACTTTTTCCAAATGCTCGTCAGACATCTTTGTTCCAAGAGCATTTATTTCAAGGAAGTATGCCAGCTTAAAGTCCAGAGGCACTTCGCCGTCGTAGCAGTATATCCTTTTCATAATGGATAATGGTTCTGTTATGGCGTTCATATCCTTTTCTGATAAATCATCAAAGTATTCACCTGTTTCAAGAGGATATACATTGTCTATAAATTCAAATATTGAATTTAGCCTTTGCTTTCCGTCCAGCACTTCAAAATAGTCTTCTCTTTCCCTTGTCTTAGTTAAAATTAGGACTGTTTGAAGTTTAACTCTTTCTTTTAGAAGTGCCATTATGTATGCCTGCTTCTGCTTAAGCGTCCATACAAGCCCTCTTTGATACTCAGGGTTTAAATCAAGCTGTCCATTTGCGTACCATTCATAGTATCTGTCAACTGGATAGTTGACATCAACTATTTCTATGTCAATGCCGTTCCACTCTACGAGCTGTCCAAATCTTTTACGCTCGTGTATGGAAGTTTTTCCATATTTTCCGTCAGCTGGCTTAAGGGTGTTTGCGATTGCCGTAACTTCAACTTCCCTTTTAGGATTTCGTGAGTTGGCTATCGTTCTTATTCCAGCGACTCTTACAAGCCGTTCATTTATTATCTTTGTGATAACCCCGTTGTCAAATGACGGGTCGGGGAGCATAACTTTGTCCCCTACTTCCCATTTATTGATTTTCATTTTTATACTCCTCTTTTATTTCTAAATACTGTTTTATTTCAGCCTTTTCGTGTTTTTCTAATGATGTATCATATTTTGAGTTGCATAATTTAAAATATAAGATTATGTAATACAGTTTTTCCAATAGTCTGTACGTTACAGCCTTTTCTGCATATTCTAGTCTTTCACTTGGTGTGTCAGCATATACTGTCATAGGGTCTATAATCATTGCCCTATGTTCTGAATATTGTCTTTCGTAAAGTTTTCCAGTTTCCTCATCCCTTAAAACTCTTACAAAACTTTTTCCACGCTTCAGCTTTCCTGTACTTTTAAGACGTGTTCCATTTTTACATTCTATTGTAAACGTGTTTCCACGTTCATATATTTTTGTTATTTCAAGCAGTCTTTTCACTTCTTTTTGTGGTATTCCTGCTTTTTCATATTCGCTGAAAAGCTGTTCAAACAGCTCTTCATTGAATATTCCTTTTTTAAGTTCTTCTATTAATTCAAGTGTCTTGTTCATTTTACTTTCTCCTTTGTTATCTGTTTTCCTGCTCTGTTATCATAGCTACTGGATAATTGTTTTCAATGCTCCATTTTATTATGTCAGTTAAGTTGTCCCCATGAACTTCCAAGTCCTTGTTTGGCATAAAGTCCTCAAAGAACTCTATTCTGTATAGTATAGTACCATCTTTCATTTTTGTTGCAAAGATGTGGCTGTATCTGTCCATTCTTTGAACATCACATTCTGTATATCCTATTTGTTTAAACATATTAAATCAACTCTCTTTCATATTTTATTATCTTCTATAATATCATTCATTATATGTTTCTTATTGAGGCTTTTCTGATTTTAACGGCAATATATACCATAAATACTCCAAATGCCAAACCTAATGTTATTCCAGTCAAACCGAAATTGGCAACTATTAAAAGGAAAGCATTTACTATACCCATTACAGCAGGGAACATAGATGGTAGCTCATCATCTCCAGCAAGGCAGTTTTCCAAAAGGCTTGAAACTCCACACCATAATGCCAGTGCCATTTTTCCTTTGATGTCAAACGCTCCAAACTGTGCAACGCTCATAAATATTATGATTATTGAGTTTAAATTCATAATTCCTAAAAGTGTTCTTCTTATCTTATTTTTCATATTAACCAGCTCTCTTTCTTTTGTTATCTTCTATGCAATTATTATACTACATATTTACAAATTTGTCAACACTTTTTTGACAATATTTTATAAATATTTTTGTCTATATTAAAAAGAGCCTTTTTGTCAGCTCTTTATTTATTATTCAGCATTGATTTTTTGTAATGCCTTGTTTATGTTTTCAACTATAACATTTATTTCGTCCATTGACTTTTTATTTATTGTATCGTTTGTCTTTTCAACGATATAGTCAGTTATTGCTGTTTTATTTTCGTACAGGTCTGAACTGTCTATTGAAACTATGTGCCATCTGTTACCAATGAATATTCTTTTCTTCTGTTCGTTTTCGTTGGAAGTAAGCCCATACTTTGTAAACAGCTCATCTTGAAGTTCTGCAATCTTATGTTCAGTCATGTGTTCCGCCTTTTCTTTCGCATAGTCATATACAGCTTTTATAAGTTCTGCTGTTTTTGTAATCTTATGCAGGTCTTTCATTGGAATATTAGTCCAGTTGTTAGTGTCAAAAACTGAAATTTCCAGTTCACTTGTTCTAAGGTTTATTTCATACTGGATGTCGTCATATCCGAAGCCTTCCAGCACTTTCCCGTTTGTTCCGAAGTAAAGTATTGTGTCATTTACTTTTTTGTTGTTATACCATCCTTCAGTTTCGTATGTTCTGAAGTGCATATTTGTAATTTCTTCTACTTCAATTCCTTTGCTTCTTAATTTTTTTAATAACTCAAGGTCTTCTATTCCTTTGTCTATTATTCTGTCAAGTATTGTTTTTATTCTTATTATTTTTTGTTCCATTTTAAATCATCTCTCTTTCATATAATATTGTTATCTTCTATAATACTATTATACTATGTATTTACAATTTTGTCAATACTATTTTTACAGTATTTTATAAATATTTTCCATATAATAAAAAAGAGCTTTAAAAAGCTCTTATTTTTATGCTTTTGTTATCCTGTCGTCAGCTAGGTTTGTTATTGGATTGAACTTTGTTCCAAACACAGCCTTATGTTCCATTATTTCTAGGAACTTTTTAAGTACGGATACGTGAATGAATGAAATTCTTGTTCTTTGGTTCTCTTCTTCGCTTCCTCTTTCAACTGACCGCATTGCTTCCCGTCTATAGTCCTTGTAGTTAATCATTTCAAACTTTCCGTCATCATTCTTAATTCCAACCATCACTCTTGGATATATAAAACTTCGAGTGTTGCTTGTGATTCTTAAATCATTTTGAATAAGGGACAATGTGTTGCCTCTTATTGTCAGCTTGTCAGCCTTTATTATTCTTTTAAATTCATTTTTTGATATTTCAAAATGCTCAAGATAGTCTGTTAGCACTCCGTAATATTCAGGGTCTAGTTCCCCTCTTTGTGTTCTTTCAAATTCTTCCATTATTTTTTCTTTTTCTCCGTCTCTCATAGCTTTCCACTCTCTTTCTTTTTGTTATCTTCTATAACACTATTATATCAAATATTGACAAATTTGTCAACACATTTATTAAGATTTTCCAGCAAATATTTTAATTATAATAAAAAGGACAGCCGTGTGCCGCCCTTTGATTTTCTAGGATTTTATTAATGAGAGTAAAGAAACTTATTGTAAAACCAATTTCTTCGCTCTAATTATATATCATATTTTATCTGATGTCAATATTTTATTTTATCCAAGCCATATTATTATGATTATGGCAATGGAAACTGCCTGAAGTATTGTTTTGTCCTTTTTATTGTATTTTCCGTTTTTATACATCTTTTCAACCAGCACAATGTCAATTGCTGAAACTGCCGCAATCATGAACGCAGTTATCATTGCTGGCACAATCCTGAATCTGGCAATAATTTGAAGTGTTTGAAATATAATAAGTGCAACCCTTATGTTTCTTAGCCAGAATATCTTTTTTTTATCTGGCATGTTCATATTTATGTTTTTAAGTTTATTAACTATGTTTTTCATAATGAACTCCTTTCACATTATGTATAAGCTCGCTGTCAAGCCTTTCAACCATTTCCATAATCATTTGCGTGGTTGTCCTGCCTGTCAGCCTTTTATATTTTCCTATTACGCTGTTTATATATTCCTGTTCGTCCTCGGTCATTCTGTACCCGAAGACTTTGCTGCTCTTTTTCATTTTTTCGCACCATAAATTCCCCTTGTGTGTTCCCGCCTCATATACAAGATAAATTATAACTTTGGGGAATTTTCCTTTCCATTATAATTTATCTTTTATTAAATCTTATCCTCGTTAAACGAGTCAATTATTCCAGCTAGCTTTAGCTCTTCCACAAGTTTTCTAAGTCCGTACTGGCGTTTTAAGTTTTCAACGACGTTTGATGTCTCCCTTGTGCTAAGCCCCATAATCAGTTCTGCAACTTCGTATTCCAAGTCTCCATATCTCAGCTTTCCGTTTTTCAGGTTCTTAGCTTCATCAAGGGCTTCCCCTATTGTCATTTCGCATGGAGTGTAAAGTATTGTCCCGCATTCATCTTTCATATATCCGCCAATTCCAGCGTCAACAATGCTCTCTCCGAACTCTGTCATGTCTCCGTAAGCTGACAGCTCCCCAATTGCTTCCTCGTCAAGCTGGAGCTTTTCAAATATTGCTGAAAGCGTCAGTCCGTTCATAAAGGCTGTTTCAAGTCTTTCCCACTCATCTTCTTTCAGAAGTTTTATTCTTTGTTCCTGTTCCATTTTTATTCACACCCCCTTTCAATTACTGCTTCGTTCTTAGGAAATGTGTGCACATATCCAAATGCGTCTTCAAATTTTATTATGTTTTTTTTACTGCTTATTTCCACTTTCTTTGTGCAGTATCTTTCATTCTTATATGTAATTGAAAATTTTGCAGATTTTTCAAGGTAGTTGTCATCCATTGTTTCAAAATCATATACGGAATTAATGAAAAGCATTGCACCAAGCCCTACTGAAAGTCCAGTAAGGAATATCCACAGTGCCGATATGCAGATGTTAGTTTTTCCGTCATCATCTTTATATTCCATTATTCAACATCTCCTTATAGTTTTTATTAATTTTTCATAATACCATTATACTTCCTTATCATTAATTTGTCAAGGACAATTTTATTTCAATGAAAATTAAAGAAAGGCACAGCGATATTACACGCTATGCCAGAAAGGAGTTTTCTTAATTTTCTTGAATAAATGAAATATTTTTATTACCCAATTGTCATGTATATCTTAGCATATTTTATTTTAATTGTCAATGGCTTTTCTAAAATTATTTTTCTTTTGTAATAGTTTTCATAATATCAGTATATTTCCATATAGAGATTTTAAGTTTTTTATACCCTGTTCCACATTAGGAGTTCGCAGTACGCACACTTGCAAAATTCTACGCCACATCCCGTTTCCCATATAACATTTTTCTATATTCTTTTTTTCGGACTTATATTATAAATATCGTGCATTGGCGTACATTCTGTCTTGTGTGATTCTTTGCTGGTAATTAAAAATTTTGTTGTCCGCTTACCTGTTCCGTTTTAATTTTTTCCGTGATTAGAGTATGGATAATCACGTGGCACTTTAAATTTACGTTCTAAAAATTATAATTTGAAATTTTATTTGAACTTAAATTTTAACTGCGTTGATATTTTTTAATAAGCATTGAAATTTTTACTTATGAGCGGTGATTAATGATGTACTTTTTTAACAAAGCTGCATTTTTTAATATTATTAAAATTAATGGCAATATGTATTTCTTTTTATGATATAATGCTTTTTTGATAATTTCTTCTGTATTAATTTTTCCATTTTTGCAAAAACTTTAAATTTTTTTTAAAAAAAAGATATTGACATATTAATCTTTTTATGGTATAATCTTTTTGTAGCAATGAGAAAGGCGGTATTTCGTGGAATGGAAACTGCGGGAGAAAATTCAGGGACGGGCGTTCCCTGAAGCAGAGTATTAGCAGTTCACGTACTATGTTCTTTCAAGCATGAAGTCGCCGATGGGACGGATTGGAGAGCATTTCTTTTGCACACGGAAGCCTAACCTGAGCCTAGTCGAACTAGACAGCTTGGTATGGTTAGCGGTCATCGGAAAATTCCCAGCACGGAAACGTGAGAGGGCTTGTGGAAGGTGTCCAGCCATTTGGACAGTTCCCTAGCCGTGAAGAGGGGACATCTGCGTAGAACGGAATACGACAATGCTTTGAGGGGCGTTGCGGTTGCAGATGATTGACTTGATGTTGCGGTATTGCCGATTGTGCCGTTCCTTAGAAAAGTCGGAAGTGCTGTGCGTTGCCATGGTGCGTGCCTGTCAGTAAACGCTCTTGCTGACTTGGTATTTATGAGCCTGTCTTGTTACAGGCTTTTTTATTTTGTAATAAAATTTATATACCTTTGTATATCTTAGTAAATATTTTTAAAAAAGTATTGACAAATTTGTCAACACATAGTATAATGGTATTGTAGAAAACAACAACTATTAAGGAGCTGATTAAATTATGAAAAAACGATTTACTTCATTTAAAAACATAGCTGGGCTTAAATGGAATGAAGTTCAGGGAATGTTCAAGGTTGGCGTTGAGAACAGCAAGGGAAAGCTGCTTATTACTTTGTCAGATGATGACAAGTTTAAAATTTATAACACGTTCCCTGATGAAACTTTTTCAAGCGACGGTCTTGTACCTTTTGAGCTTCTAGGGTACGTGTCTGATGAAATAGATAAACTTCACAGCTTTATCCGTGAAGGGATTGAGGGAAAAGTTTATGACACTTACGGAGAATGTCTTCTTGAAATTCTGTCGGCTGACGGATTTGATGGCTGTACTTTTGAGTCAGGAGCTGTCGTAGTCCCTTTTAAAGGCGGTATTGCGAAATTTTTAAATATTTCTACGTCTATGGCTCGTGGACACAGGGTAAATGTTTCAGTTTCAAAAGACAGCATTAATAATTCCTGCCTGTTCGTTGAGCTTGAAAGCAGAAGTCCTATTGTATGTGATGTTAAAGAGCTTAGTGGCTTCATAGAACGAATACGTGAGCTGTCATCAGACATTGTTGAAATATAAATTCTATTTAAAAGGCTGTTAATTTTTTCAGCCTTTTTTTAATAAGCACAAAAATATTTCACTTACAGTATTGACATTTCTATTGCTAAATGGTATAATAAGGTAGATTAAAAAATTAAAAATAATTGACGATAATGACAGAAAGACAACATGATGAAGGGGAAAAGTAATGAATATTAACACAGTAATGAAGTTATCGGACAATGGAAATGGAGAATTGAAACATGGGAAAACTACTAAAAGTAAACGTGGCAAAGTCATTGCCGTTCTCTAAGGAGAGAGGAATCAACAGAGTAGGGGACTTAATCTACAAGCTAAGGGAAAGCGGAAAGATGGAAGGCTTTTTACCTAGTCCAAGCGACAGGGTGTCGAGCTTTAAGATTGACTACGAAAAGACTCAGAAGATTGATTTTAGAAAAGTCCTTATGGATGTGCTTGGGGAAAAGGAAGGGTTCTCACTGCCTCTTTTATCAGCACTTATGAGCTGGAGCAAGGAAGGCGAAACTCAGTCAGCACTTGAATACCAAAGCATATTGGCGTTCCCGTTCGACCAGTTTGACGGAATATTTGCAACTGTGGTTGAGGAAGCTGCCAGAACTTCCCTTAACGGACGTATGGAGTGCGACGGCAACATGGTTGAGATACCTGAGTCACAGAGATACAGCCAGCACATAATCGTGCCAATGCTTAAATCTTTATTGACTAACTCAAAGATACCTAATTCGTATCTTGCAAGGATTGGGCATTTCAGCTCAAATAACTTTGCTATTCTTCCTGAAAGCGAGATTAACAGGATTAAGGAAAGAATACCAGAGTTTCCAAACCTTAAGCTTGGGGAGATGGAAGGCAACAGGAACTATATTGTAGCTCCGCTGTTCCTAGAGATAATTGGACGTAAGATTCCAAAAGCTCTTAAGACTGAGCCTAACTTCCAGCAGCAGCTTCTGTCAACAAACCAGAACTTCATAAACCTGTTCGGAATAGATGTTGACGTGCTTTCAAATGAGAGAACTAGGGAAATATTTATTTCTCACGGAATTAATGACGGAGCTTATGCAGTGTCGCCTAAGTATTTGACATCCGAGTTTATAGAAGCAGTCTGCGAGGCACACAGAAAGAATATCACTGACAAGAGCAACAGAAGGCACTTGGACAGGGAGAACGACAACAAGTTTTCACAGGCTAAGTATGAAAAGAACTTGGAGAAAATGGAAACTGCAATTGAAAATTATTCTACTTGGGCTGTAAACAGACACAACTCAAGCGGGTTCGTTGAAATTGATAAGGCAACATACGACGCTGACTCGTACGAGGAATGGCTGGCAAGAAGGGAAGCTGAAATCGAGGCTGAGGAAAGTGCAAAGAAAGCTGAGGCACATTCTCACGAAGAGTCTCAAGCCGATGATGAAGTTGAGGACTTTTAGCAGATAGTTAGATATTATAATAAAGGCTGTTTCATGAAACTTTGTGGAACGGCTTTTATTTTTTATGTCACTCTCCAAGTCCGATAATAATATCACAAATTTACACATAATTAACAACTTATGAAATAATATGGAAAGAGGTGCATATAATGGACGACAGGCAGTTCCAGAGAATTGTAATGGAGAAAATGAAGACTTTAAAGAGTACAGGAAAGGTAACGCTTGCTGACGCAGGGCGTGTTGTTGACATGATATTCGAGTCTATATGGGACGAGTGTGCGACAGATGGAGAGGTAAGGGTTGCAGGCATAGGTAAATTCGTTCCAGCCATAAGGCGTGAGCGTAACGGGATAAACCCTAACACGGGGCAGACTGTAAGACATCCAGAAAAGGTGTCAATAAAGTTTGCGATGTTTGGCAAGTCAAGGGACAGGTTCATGGACGACTACAGGAATCCTGACTATGTGAACAGGAACGTTGAGATTATGAACAGAAGCTGCGAGGTGGAAGATGAAGGGGACAATTAAGGTTACTGTTACGGCTTCAAAGAGGCTATGCGAGATTGAAAGCTCATATCAGGGCGACATCCAGCTGTCACATTCAGGAGTTGCTTTTGGAAATCACATAAAAAAGTTCAGGCTGTCAAACGGCGTGCTTTCAGTACCAGCAAGTACAGCTGGGCTTGACTACGTTGACAAAATCATAGTCTTCACGGATGATGACGCAATGATGAGGGCTGTGTCTGCCATAAGGGACTTGGCTAAGATTGCAAAGGCTGAATATGTGGAGCTTTGGAAATAGCAGGTTATATTTGACATTATCCAGTTGAGATGATATAATACTAAGGTGGGATTTATGTTATTTACCTCCGAAGTGTATGGGATTACGGCGAAAATTAAAGGGAACGTTTTATTATTTATTACGTTTCCCTTTTTTTACATTTTAATGTTGACAAATCTGTAAATATCTGATATAATAGTATTATAGATGATAACAGATATTGAGGGAGATGATTAACGATGAAAATTTATGAAGTTCAAAAAAACAAATACGACGAAGTGTTTGACATTATTTGCGAGGAACTGGAGAGCCTGAAAGCTGGAAATGGTACGTACTTTCTCTATGGTCTTGGGAGCGAGGATATTGTTACAGGCTGTGCTAGGGCTATACGGAATGTTAGCATTTCTGATGACGAGGTTGAGTATGCTTACGAGACTTTTACGATACGTGCAAAGCCTGACGGATTTGTTTTTCCTGACGGACTTATTGTCGAGTCCGATATGAAGCACTTAATATTTGTGAGCCAGTTCACTAAATGGATGTTCTCTCACTTCACTAACATTGCACGTGCAAGAATACACGACGTTATAGGGCTTTTGGCACAGGCTGGATATTCCATTGACAATGACAGCCTTCATTCAATCAGTATTAATGGCGGAAGTGCTGTAATTAACACTGTACGTCTTCTGGCACTAAAGAATGATGAGGGCAGCAGCATTATGCCTTTAAGCTGTGTTGAGCTTTCCGACACTTGCGACTTTCTCATGGCTGTAAGGGAAGCGTCCCTTAAGATTGCTGGTGTTATTCCAATGGGGGCTGTGTGATTTTCACAGCCTTTTTTATTATCGTTTATAAGATATTGTTAAAAAAAGTGTTGACAAATTTGTCAATATGTGGTATGATAAGTTAAGATTAGATATTGCAGGGAAGGTGATTAATGTGAAAATAAAGAGAACTGAAGACGGGAACTATTTAATTGACAGGAAGACATTGGATGAACTGCTTACCAGCTGGACTGAATGGAACGCTGCGGAAATCGGAGGGGTTGACAACTGGGAATTTTACGGCGAGCATTATGACGAATATTTTGAGGAAGACAGGGAACGTACAGGAAACGACAGCTATGGGGTACGTGAATACGTGGATGAATGGATTGGCGACATTGACAATTCTGAGAAGTAGAGAAATAAAAAAAAGGGGGTTTTGCTGAGAATATGTTTTCACATATTCTTTTTTATTTTAAAATTAATGTTGACAAAATTGTCAATGTGTAGTATAATAGTATTATAGAAAACAACAGAAAGAAAGTGAGAGGATTTAATTATGAAGCACGAAAGAATATTTTTTGACATAATAGAAAATGAAGTGAGAAGAATAAAAGGTGGCGGACGTTTCATCAATACTTACGGTCTTGGGCTTCTTGGGGCGGAGACTGCCTGTCGTGAGGTTGTTCGCTTATACTATAACGAAATACTGGAGACTGTGAACTTTGCTGACGGGGACGGCAACATTGTTAAAGCAAGCCTTGTTGCAGGCGGTGGAACATCCAAAACTGATGGGAGTCCTTCATCAGCTCTTTACAGGTTTGCCGACAGCATATCCGTGTTCGTTGCAAAGCACTTCACAAGGGAATTTATTGAATACCTTGACAAGATTTGCGACGAAATGCGTGCAGTCGGCTACAATGTTGTATGCGGATATGGGGATATTTTTGTAGGATATGGCTACAGCTCCGTGCGTGTGAGCGTAACTGACATCCTTTATGCGAAGTTGCTTGGGCTTTCCTATGACAGCCTTCCTGTCGCTGAAATTGTTTCAGGAACTGAACTGGGAAAACTTGAGGCTGATGTTGCAGTCCTTGTTGAAAAGATAATGAAAGGGTAGTGTTATATATGGGAGCTTTTGAAAGGCTTGGGGAGATATTTAATAAAAGGGGGTCTATCTCCCTTTATGATATTGCAGTTAATAGTGAAGTTCTGAGTGGTGCTTGGCTAAACAGGACAATACGCACTGTCTGTGAGCTTTCATATCCAGTTGGGAGCGTGTTCACTTCTCTTTCCTGCGAGAGCTGGAGCAATGGTGGGGAGTACGAGTGCCAGTTTGACGGCAAATTTGAGTATGTGTTCTCGTTAAGGGGGGACATTGACTGCCACGTGGTTGATTACGGGCTGGATAGTGAATTTAGCCATTCATACTACGAGGCTCTTGGCACAAGTCCTGACTATAGTTGCGAGAGGGAAGTTCTTGTTCCACATGGGACTGCATTTAAGGTTGTGGAAGTTGACACATACCTTTGTCCTGACGGAATCACAAGGAGCTTTGTTGAGCTTACGGTTGCAGGGGGATAAGTTTTAAATACTTTTTAAAAAAAACTGTTGACATTTTAGTCAATACATGATATAATAACGCATAAACTTTGAAAAGGACAATACATCTGAATATCATCATAAGTCAATCCCTATGCACAAGCCTCTGGCAGAGGTTTAGGGGACGTGGCGTGATTCAGAGCTGCTTAATATCCTGATAGGGATGTTCTGGCAACAATGCTTCTGGGGCTGTGGCGACATGGCTTCGGGGAGTGCGTAACACATTTGGCACAACTGAAGGGCTGCGGGCGGGAATGGCTTGGGATGAACGGAAAAGGCAGGACATTTGGGGCTGGAGTCCTACAATAGACGCTCCCTGTGGGAGAATAACCCTTGAATATCATATCCGTTGCAGGGATGTGGGATATAGGGAATTGCAGAAAGGACTCTTGTGCGGTTGAGGCTTTGCGAAAGCGGGTCTATAAAGCCTGATGTCCGTATGCTGGCACAAAGCCGTGCAAAGAATTTATTTAATTGGATTATAATAATAATAATAATTTCTGAATGCTGTGCTGGCATTCTGGGTGAAGTTCCCAGACACGCTTGGTCGAAAGATTCTGCAAGAAGTATGGCGGGTAGCTCCCCCATGCTCAGACTTGCGGACGTGGTGGCTGAAAATGATTCCGATTCCAAGCTGGTCTTACGGCGAAGGTCGTGGCTTGTGGTGATGTTCAGGTGTACTTGTTTTCCAAGGTACATCTATCGAGTATAGATTTTCTTATTATACTCCTTGTTTTTATATGATTTGATATTTTAGTGTTTTACTTGCATTTTTTTTTTAAGTGCGTCCAGCTGGACGCATTTTTTATTGAATTTTATTTCAAAAAACTGTTGCCAAATTTGTAAACATTTGTTATAATAACTTATAGAATGTTACTAAAGTTATAACAAAGTTAATAATTTGTGAGTTACTTGATAATATCCGTCATATATATCAAAGTTCTCACTTTTTTTTATCTTCTCTTCTAGCTCTTCAAAACGTTTCATATAATTTTTTAAAACGTCCTTATGTTGCTTAAAGCTGTCAGCACGTGGAACTACAAATTATTTTCAATAAAAAAAGAGACTTCCCACGTCTGCATTAAGTCTCTTTTATGTTACCTTTTCTTTTTAATGGATATTTTTGGCTGCTTATTTATTCGCCTTTGACGATAGCACCTTTTTCCTTGTAGCGTGCGTTAATCTCGTCAAGGATTTTTTTGCTTATGCCTTTTTCGTACACGCTTTCAGGTATTCCGCATACTGTAGCCGACATCTTTTCCACGTGCCAGTTCCAGTCTTTTGGGTATTTGGCAGCGAACGCAACATACTCGTCGCTCTGCCTTGTGATTACGTTAGCAAGGTCATACATTGCCGCCCTTGGTGCTGCAACTCCTTCCCTTTCAAGAGTTTCAATTACAAGTTTGGAGTTCTGTGCGTCCATTAGTTGAGCCGCTACCACGTCAGGTCTTTCTGGCGTAATGCACACCTCAGTCTTTGCGAACGTTACTGCTGACAGTGCCATCAGCCCTGCGATAATTAGTTTTCTCATAGTTTTCACTTCCCTTTCCGATTTGTGCTGGGTTGCTTTATTCAGGGGGATATTATTTTCCAGCACTTTCTTGATTTTATTGATTTGTTTTCCCCTGCTGTTGTATATATTATATCAGATGTTGACAGTTTTGTCAATACATTTATTACGTTTTTTTTTTTATATAAAAAAAAGAGCCGTTTGGCTCTTCCTGTTAAACGTTCCATTCCTCATGATTCCATATTTCATTAGACAGCTCCTCAATCTCGTAGTCCTCGACGTTGCCCTCAAGGAGCTCGTCTGAAGTTATTGTAAAGAATCCGTGTATAATTTGTGCAAGCTCCCTTTCGGATATTTCAGCGTCCCATTCAATGTCCACTCCAGCTTTTTGCATTTCCTCAAGGTATAGCATTGAGGCGTAACGTATATATCCTGCCATAAGCTCACGAATGTCGTCCGCCTTTGCCTTTATGTCTTTTACGCTAGGTGTGCCGTTATGCTCTGACAGCTCAATGTATCTTGCCAGCATTTTCATAGGGTTTGGAGTCCCTATTCCGTCAGGCGAGTCTCCAAAGTAGTACCATTCCCCAATCTCATATAGTATATATGTTCTGTCGTGGCTCACATTTTCCTCAATGTTGCGTATGAATCTTTCAAAGGTTGTCTTTTTGTCTTCGCCAGCAATCATCATTGCACCGTCCAGTATTCTTTTCCCGATTATTCCAAAGTCAGCCCTCGTAAGCTCCAATCCCTTGCTCTTCATCTCCATGTTCTCTTTCATAGTCCCTTTTCTCCTTGCATTGTTTTATTGTTTTATTACACCTTATTATATCACGTATTGACAAATTTGTCAATGAAATTGTGCTTCTATTGTGCATTTCTGCTGATTTTTTCTCTGTTTTATAAATAGCTTGACATAATACACTTTTTCTTATCTGCTTTTGATATTATTTATGGTATTTTCTTAAAAAAAAGTGTTGACAATTTTGTCAATGTTTGGTATAATTCAGTTATTAAAGAAAGTAAATTTTTTGAAAGGATGTTTTTTTAATGTATGATGAAATTAAAGAAATTGTTAAAAATCTTCGTAGAAAATCTAAAATACCATATTTTTTTGAAAATAAGAATATTTTTATTTCAGAAGATAATATAAATGAAATTCTGATTGTAAATATTGTTAGTAAAAACAAAGAAAATTGTAACAGCTGTAAAATAACAATAGATTGTAAAAATGTTACTGTTGATTCAAGTATCACAATTATTGAGTCAAATATATATCATATTGAAATATATATTGATTATATAAGAGATATTATAAGTTTTTTAGAAAAAGAAATTTTTGTTTTACAAAGAAAAGGTTATTAATTATGTTAAAAGATAATCCATGTATTGATAAAAACGAAAGGATGTGGAAAAATGAAACTGGACAAAGCCTTAAAACTTTTAAAGGAAAACAAAAAAATAAGGCACAAAACTTGGGACAGTCTTATTATCGAAGAACTTACAGGGAAAATCATTGTTGCAAGTGATAACAGAGGTTATATTTATTATTTCCAAATTGAAGACTTTAAAGAAAGGTTCGGAAAGTTAAAAGAAAACTGGAAAATTGTTGATGAAAAGGAGTATGCTAATCACACCGACCCGTTGAAATGTTCCGAAAGAGTTAAAAGTTTTGTTCCTTCAAATTTAAGAGAGAAAAATTTTTCTGAAAGTTTAGAGGAAAATATTGTTTGGGATTAGTATAGAAAGTGTGGATGTTTTGTTTCTTAGGCTGTATATAATGCAGCCTTTTTATTATTTTGTAATTATTGAAATTTATGAATATATTATATCTTAATGTTGACAATTTTGTCAATACATGGTATAATAAGTATTATAGAAAATAATAAAGGAGATAATGAAATGAATATTGACAGACAAA
>ERZ772766.445-NODE-445-length-24380-cov-3.811716_pt1 | contig 24380 bp, 27 predicted proteins | sample MGYA00511379_ERZ772766 | MGnify/ENA primary metagenome ERZ772766 (study PRJEB29015, sample SAMEA2737895) | human oral metagenome | biome: human oral; feature: human-associated habitat; material: dental | place: China | collected 2116 ...
GTTTGCAAGAGAATATGACTTGTGTTGCATTGGGCTTCCTGGAACCATCGACAACGACCTTTACGGTACCGACTCGACCATTGGCTACGATACCACGATGAATACTATTGTGGAATGTGTAGACCGCATACGCGACACGGCACAAAGCCACGAACGTATTTTCTTTGTCGAAGTAATGGGACGCGATGCTGGCTTTTTGGCTCAGAACAGTGCCATTGCTGCTGGCGCAGAGGCCGCCATCATACCCGAAGACTCGACGGACGTTGACCAATTGGCGCGGTTTATGGAACGGGGCATACGCAAATCGAAGAAGAGTTGCATCGTCATCGTATCGGAAAGTCCCAAGTGTGGTGCGCTGTATTATGCCGACCGTGTGAGGAAAGAGTTCCCCGACTATGATGTGCGCGTGTCCATCCTTGGACATTTGCAACGTGGCGGTAGGCCAACAGCCCACGACCGCATCTTGGCTAGCCGCACAGGAGTGGGCGCGATAGATGCCATCATGCAAGGACAACGCAACGTTATGATCGGTGTCCGCAACAACGAAATTGTATATGTGCCACTTTCCGAAGCCATTAGGAGCGATAAGCCCTTTGATAAAAAGCTGATAACCGTTTTAGACGAACTAAGCATATAAAAGGAACAACATTTGGAAAAGTTTAATGTTTGCATGCATTAAATTGCCTGAACATTTTGGCAATTCCGTTTTTTATCGTTACTTTTGCGCAATCATTAATAAAGAAATATAATAAACTAGATATCTGAATATGTCAAACATAGAAGGACACATTTCGCAAATTATTGGTCCGGTAATTGACGTTTACTTCGACACCAAGGGCCAAGAGGAGGAGAAAGTGCTGCCGAAAATTCACGATGCCTTGCGTATCGTTAGGCCCGACGGCCGCGAATTGATAGTGGAGGTTCAACAGCATATCGGTGAGGACACTGTGCGCTGCGTGGCAATGGATAACACCGACGGTCTGCAACGCCACCTTAAAGCAACGCCTTTGGGCAGTCCTATCACCATGCCGGCCGGCGAACAGATTAAAGGCCGCATGCTGAACGTTATCGGCAAGCCCATCGACGGCATGTCGGAACTGAACATGGAAGGGGCTTATCCCATCCATAGGGAGCCTCCTAAGTTCGACGAACTTTCTACCCACAAGGAAATGTTGGCCACGGGCATCAAGGTTATCGACCTGTTGGAACCCTATATGAAGGGCGGTAAGATTGGTTTGTTTGGTGGTGCGGGCGTTGGTAAGACCGTACTTATCATGGAACTGATTAATAACATCGCCAAGGGACACAACGGTTACTCGGTGTTCGCAGGTGTTGGAGAACGTACACGTGAAGGAAACGACCTTATCCGAGACATGATCGAGTCGGGTGTAATCCGCTATGGCGACAAGTTTAGGAAGGCAATGGAGGAGGGCAAATGGGACCTTTCGCTAGTTGATCCCGAAGAACTACGCCAATCGCAAGCCACTCTTGTGTATGGTCAGATGAACGAACCGCCTGGCGCACGTGCCTCTGTGGCATTGTCGGGACTAACCGTTGCCGAGGAATTCCGCGATCATGGCGGAAAGGATGGCGAGCCAGCAGACATCATGTTCTTTATCGACAACATCTTCCGCTTTACACAAGCAGGCTCGGAAGTTTCTGCTTTGTTGGGCCGTATGCCTTCGGCTGTGGGCTATCAACCTACGTTGGCCAGTGAGATGGGCGCGATGCAAGAGCGCATTACGTCTACTAGGCGCGGTTCCATCACGTCTGTCCAGGCCGTATATGTGCCTGCCGACGACTTGACCGACCCCGCTCCTGCTACCACTTTCACGCACTTGGATGCTACAACGGAGCTTAGCCGTAAGATTACTGAGCTGGGTATTTATCCTGCCGTGGACCCATTGGGCTCCACTTCGCGTATTTTGGACCCGCTGATTGTGGGTAAAGAGCATTACGAATGTGCGCAACGTGTGAAACAAATATTGCAACGCTATAAGGAATTGCAAGACATCATTGCCATTCTTGGTATGGATGAGTTGAGCGACGAAGACAAGCAGACGGTGAATCGCGCACGTAGGGTGCAGCGTTTCCTCTCTCAGCCGTTTACCGTTGCCGAGCAGTTTACGGGTGTTAAGGGCGCGATGGTAAGTATCGAAGACACCATCAAGGGCTTTAACATGATACTCGACGGCGAGGTTGACGACCTTCCCGAACAGGCTTTCTTGAACGTCGGCACGATAGAAGACGCTATTGAGAAAGGTAAGAAGTTGCTTGAAGCAGCAGGTTCCAACTAGTTTGTGTAAAAGCATGTGTCTATGCTCAAATTGATTATTGTTTCTCCAGAAAAACAACTCTATCAGGGCGATGCCCAGAGCGTAAAGGTTCCAGGCAGTCTTGGTGAGTTCGAGATTCTCGACAACCATGCACCCATCATCTCTTCGCTAGATGCGGGCCAAGTGGTTTACGTCACGGGCGAGGGCGAAACGCATGAGTGTGCCATCACAGGTGGCTTTGTCGAGGTGCAAAAGAACGTTGTCTCCTTGTGTGTGGAGGTGTAACGGCTCTCTATGGAAAGTGCTATGGACGAAAGAGAAGTAGGCAAACACAAGTGGCGTTTCATCTGCCAAAGCCTCATTACACTGGCCTTGTTGGCGATAGGCGTATATGGCGTTGCCGAACTTTGGTTGGGTTATGCCGTTGCGTTGCCGTTGCTGGTTAGTTCGGTGGTCTTTTTAATCATCGAGACGGCAGACATCCTGGTATGGTCGCGCGTGGCGATAAAGTCGCCAGATAGCCTCCCCACCTTTTTCTTAGGTGTGTCAGGGTTTCGCATGCTGTTGTGTGTGTTGGTGTTTTTCGTGTACTACTTCGTGGTAGAAAGACAAGCGATGTTGCTCTTTCTATGCGTTTTCGCCTTGTACTATGTGGCGATGTTGGTGCACCACGCCACGTTTTTCTCAAACGATAAGCGTAAGTCGGGTACATAACGGCTATATAATAATAATGTATTATAATGAAAAAAGTAAGATATATATCGTTTCTGCTGCTGTTGCTTTTCACTTCGTTGTCGCTCCACGCGGCTAGCAACGGAGGGGAAGGCAAGAAGGAACTCGATATTCCAGAGATCGTGCTCGAACACTTGTCGGATGCTTACGAATGGCACATCGCCACGTACGAAGGCAAGCATCTGAGCATACCCTTACCCATCATCGTTAGAAGTAGCGACACGGGCGAATGGTATGTGGGTACGGCTCATCATCTTCCGAACAACTTTTTCTTCGATGCCCAGCATCATGGAAAGATATATGAACGGCGTGCAGACGGTTCTACGACGCGTCCTTTGGACCTAAGCATAACCAAAGCCGTTGCTCAGATATGGATTGTTGTGGCGATTTTGCTCACGGTTTTCCTGTCGTGCGCACGCTGGTATAAGAAGGTAGATGAGAAAAGTGCTGCTCCCAAGGGTCTCGTTGGCTTGATGGAGATGTTCGTGATGTACATCCACGACGACTTGATAAGGCCTGCCGTGGGCGAACGGCAATACAAACGCTACGCTCCTTTCTTGTTGACGGTGTTCTTTTTCATCTTCACTTGTAACATGATTGGGCTTGTTCCCGTGTTCCCAGGCGGAGCAAACGTAACGGGTAACATCAACATAACCATGTTCTTGGCCGTTACCGCGATGTTGGTTATCAACATCTTTGGCAATAAGGAGTATTGGAAAGACGTATTTTGGCCAGAAGTTCCTGTTGCCTTGAAGTTTCCCGTTCCCCTTATGCCGGTGATAGAGTTGTTCAGTATCTTCACAAAGCCTTTTGCGTTAATGATACGTCTCTTCGCCAACATGATGGCTGGGCATGCCATTATATTGAGTTTCACTTGCGTGATATTCCTTGGATGGAACATGGGCGTAGGCTATGGCTTGGGATTGAACACGTTTGGTATAATCATGTTGCTTTTCATGAACTGTCTCGAATTGCTTGTCGCATTCGTGCAGGCGTATGTGTTCACCATGCTTAGTGCCGTCTTTATCGGCATGGCTCATCGTGAGCACCACGTTGCCGAGTAGTTTCCAAAAGCTTATCAGCCTTCTGCAGAACACACTTTAACGGGCAAAGTTCCTCGTGTGAATGCGCTATTGTGTGATAAGTTTAACATAGATGTGCATGCCACAAGAGGCTCGGATGCCACTGTAAGAAACGTCTTAACGAACAAAACAACTAAAATTGAATATAAACAATTAATAAAAGAATAAGAACTATGATGATTACAACATTATTGGCTGCCGAGGGTCTGGCTCAGCTAGGCTGCGGTATTGGTGCAGGTATTGCTACAATTGGTGCAGGTTTAGGTATCGGTCGCATTGGCGGTAGCGCAATGGATGCCATTGCCCGTCAGCCCGAAGCTACGAACAAAATACAGACCAACATGATTGTTACGGCTTCTTTCGTTGAGGGTTGTGCCCTCTTCGCCATTGCAGCGTGTGCATTCTTGATTAAATAATTAACCGAATGGAGAATTTACCATCAATACTAACGCCCGACTTGGGCTTGCTCTTTTGGATGCTCTTGGCGTTCTTGGTGGTTTTTGTTGTTCTAGTTAAATACGGTTTTCCTGTTATCATCAGGATGGTTGAAGACCGTAAGACATACATAGACGAAAGTCTGCGCAAGGCTCATGAGGCATCAGAACGGCTAGAAAACATCAAGCAAGAAAGCGAACAAATTCTTCAAGACGCACGAGAGAAACAATCACTCATCTTAAAAGAGGCTGCCCAAACCCGCGACGCCATAGTTGAGAAAGCTCGACAGACGGCTCACGAGGAGGGTGTGCGACTGCTCGAAGAAACCAAAAGGCAGATAGAGGTAGAGAAACAGAATGCCATCCGCGACATTCGTACCCAGGTGGCGGAGCTAAGCGTGCAGATTGCCGAGAAGGTTGTGCGTGAAAACTTGGCCTCCAACGCTCAACAGATGTCGTTGGTTAACCGTTTCTTAGACGATGCTTTCTCTGTAAACCCCAACTAAACGAGTTATGGATATAGGGTTAATAGCTGTTCGATACGCTCGCGCATTGCTCAAAGCTGCCATTGATGACCGCTGTTACGAGGATGTGTATAACAACATGACGAACCTGTTGGAATGCTACCTGCATGTTCCAGAGCTCCGTCCTGCGGTATGCAACCCCATGTATTCACGGTCGAAGAAAAGCTCAGTGGTGTTGGCGGCATGCGGAACGCCCGCTGTCGAACTCACGAAACGCTTCATCGCTTTGGTGTTGCGCGAGGGTAGGGAAGAAGTGTTGCAGTTTATTGCCTCGTCTTTCATTAACCTGTACAGGCAACATTTCCACATTACAAGCGGCAAAATCACCACGGCCGTGCAACTCACTGCCGAGGTTGAGCAACGTATGCGCCACTTAGTGGAAGAGCGAACGCAGGGAACTGTCGAGTTCACCACGGAGGTAGACCCTGCCATTCTTGGCGGATTTGTGTTGGACTACGACACCTATCGCATGGATGCCAGCGTGAAGAGCAAACTTAATCGAATTCTAATAGAATTAAAAAACAAGTAACATGTCTGATAAAATAAGGCCCAACGAGGTCTCTGAGATATTGTTCCAACAACTTCAACAAATCAGCGACGGGCAGGACTTTGACGAAATTGGCACTGTCCTTACCGTTAGCGATGGCGTTGCGCGTGTCTATGGACTGCGAAATGCCGAAGCCAACGAGTTGCTTGAATTTGAAAATGGAACCATGGCCATCGTCATGAACCTGGAAGAAGACAATGTTGGCTGTGTGCTTTTAGGGCCTACCTCTGAAATCAAAGAGGGGCAGGTGGTAAAGCGCACGCACCGCATTGCCAGCATTCGGGTGAACGACAACATGCTTGGGCGTGTAATCAACCCCTTGGGCGAGGCTATCGACGGGCTTGGCGAAATTGATTTGTCTAACGCTTTCGAGATGCCGCTCGACCGAAAGGCTCCTGGTGTTATCTTCCGTCAACCCGTTAAGGAACCACTTCAAACAGGACTTAAAGGTGTAGACTCGATGATCCCCATTGGTAGAGGACAACGTGAGCTCATCATTGGCGACCGCCAGACGGGCAAAACGGCCATTGCTCTCGACACCATCATCAATCAAAAGAGTTTCTACGATGCCGGCAAGCCCGTGTATTGTATCTACGTTGCCATTGGCCAAAAGGCCTCTACGGTGGCTACTTTGGTACAGACACTGAAAGAACGGGGTGCGTTAGACTACACCATCATCGTGTCGGCAACAGCTGCTGATCCCGCTGCCATGCAATATTACGCGCCATTCGCAGGCGCCGCCATCGGCGAATACTTCCGCGACCGTGGCGAACACGCGCTAGTTGTTTACGACGACCTTTCCAAACAAGCCGTGGCCTATCGTGAAGTGTCGCTCATCCTTCGCCGTCCTTCGGGTCGCGAGGCTTATCCAGGCGACGTTTTCTACCTGCATAGCCGTCTGTTGGAACGTGCCGCACGCATCAACGACCAGCAAGAAGTGGCCGAACAGATGAACGACCTGCCCGAATGTCTTAAAGGTCACGTAAAGGGAGGTGGTTCGCTAACGGCGCTTCCCATCATCGAAACGCAGGCCGGCGACGTTTCCGCCTACATTCCAACCAACGTAATCTCCATTACGGATGGGCAGATATATTTGGAAACCGACCTTTTCAACCAAGGTTTTCGCCCTGCCATCAACGTTGGTATATCGGTTAGCCGTGTGGGTGGCTCCGCTCAAATCAAGAGTATGAAGAAGGTTGCGGGTACACTTAAAATAGATATGGCACAGTATCGCGAGCTGGAGGCTTTCTCTAAGTTCTCAAGCGACATGGATGCCGTTACCGCAATGACCTTGGATAGGGGAAGAAAGAACACGCAATTGCTCATTCAGCCCCAATATTCGCCAATGCCTGTGGGCGAGCAAATTGCCATATTGTATTGCGGAACGCGCGGTTTGATGCACGATGTACCCGTAGAACAGGTACGCGAATGTCAGACGCTGTTCCTCGACAAGTTGCGTTCAACCCACCAATCCACCATTGATTTCTTGGCAAGTGGCGGACTGAACGACGAGGCTTGCGGCGTACTCGAATCCGTAATGGCCGACATTGCGGGACAATTCCAAAAAGTTTGAACATTTAAGGCTGGCCTTGTTCCGCCTCACTGCGACGTGAGGCGGACGCGCCACCCTTCAATACATAGCGTATGCCTTCATTAAAAGAGATAAAGACACGAATTGCTTCCGTTAACAGCACCCGTAAAATAACGAGTGCCATGAAGATGGTGGCATCGTCTAAGCTGCACCATGCTCAGCAATTGATTGAGAACATGCTGCCTTACGAGAGTATGTTAGAGCATATCCTCAAAGCTTTTCTCGCGTCAATGCCAGAGGCTCGCACGCCATTAGACGTGGAGCGCAAGCAGCTTAAACGCGTTGCGCTTGTGCCTTTTTCAAGCAACAGCAGCTTGTGTGGCGGTTTCAATGCCAACGTCACCAAGTTGCTGCAGCAGGCGGTGGCACACTATCGAGAGCAAGGCGTAACAGACATCGTGGTTTACCCTATCGGCAGAAAAATCACCGAGCAAGCAACCAAGATGGGATTGCAGATTGGTGGCAATTTCAACCTCCTTGCCGAGAAACCCGATGCACACCAATGTGCAGACATCGCCACAGAGTTGTCGGAACAATATGCAGCAGGCGAGCTAGACAGAGTTGAGCTTATTTACCATCATTTCAAGAGCGCAGGCTCGCAGATTTTGACTAGAAGAACTTTCTTGCCCATCGACCTCTCCACAGAATTGGGACGTTTTAGCGACCGCGACCTAAGTTCTGATGTGGTTACGGCCAAGGCACAAGAGTATCTTAAGAATAAAGCAGCGAAGGAAGAAAAGACCAAGGACGAGGCAAAACCCCTTAACGACAACTTCCTTGTTGAGCCAGACATGGAGACAATCCTAACAACGCTCATCCCCAAAGAGTTGAACTTGATGATGTATACGGCCTTGCTCGACAGCAATGCTAGTGAGCATGCGGCGCGTATGGTGGCCATGCAAACAGCTACCGACAATGCCGACGAACTGCTCAGAGACTTGAACTTACAGTATAACAAGAGTAGACAGCAGGCAATTACCAACGAGTTGCTCGACATTATGGGCGGCAGCGTAAACAACTAATTGTCCTGTTGTGTTTCTTTTGTCTTCGTTTGCGTTTGGCAACTTTGCGTATTAACGTCCTTGTAACTTTGTTGTAATGGCCGTTAAAGCGTAAAGTTGTCAATCTTTGTTTTTAGGATAACCCCATGGGGCACACATTTCTTACGCGCCCTTACGCCCTTTCTCACCCATACATTTCCCCTTTTTACACCAATGACATACGAATATCAATTGCGATTGTTGCCCCAGCAGGCATATACCGAAGACAGCATCCGCGACTATGTTGCACATGATAAAGCACTTGATGTGCGAACCATCACACACGTTCAGGTGCTCAAACGCAGCATCGACGCGCGCCAACGCACCATATTCGTTAATCTCTCTGTGCGGGTTTTCGTTAACGAAATGCCCGAAAAACTAGAATATCAGGTTGTAAATTACCCTGATGTGTCGCATTGTCCCCAAGCCATTGTTGTGGGGGCAGGTCCTGGCGGATTGTTTGCGGCACTTCGTTTGATTGAACAAGGCATTCGTCCCATTGTCGTTGAACGAGGAAAAAGTGTTAACGAACGCCACCGCGACCTTTCGCTAATAACCAAGGAGCAAAAGATAAACCCCGAAAGCAACTATTGTTTTGGTGAAGGCGGCGCAGGCGCTTATTCAGATGGCAAGCTGTATACGCGGAGTAAGAAACGCGGCAATGTAGAGAAAATATTAAACGTGTTCTGCCAGCATGGTGCATCAACGTCCATCTTGTCAGACGCTCACCCCCATATCGGCACCGACAAGTTGCCAAAGGTAATCGAGGCAATCCGCAATACCATCATCATTTGTGGCGGAGAAGTGCACTTCCAAACCAAGATGACTGCCTTCTTAATGGAAAGCGATAAGGTCATTGGCGTGCAAACACTTAATAGTTTAACGTGCGAAGAGCGGAATTTCAAAGGTGCTGTAATCTTGGCCACAGGCCATAGCGCACGCGATGTGTACCAATATCTAGCCACGGCAGGCATCCCTATCGAGCCCAAGGGGTTGGCCATAGGCGTAAGACTCGAACATCCATCGGCTTTAATCGACCAAATTCAGTATCACAACAAGAACGGACGAGGCAAGTATTTGCCTGCTGCCGAATATAGTTTCGTTGCCCAATCGGCCGAACGAGGCGTTTATTCGTTCTGTATGTGTCCCGGTGGTTTCGTCATTCCAGCAGCAACCGAACACGAACAAATCGTTGTTAACGGCATGAGTCCCGCCAATCGAGGTTCCAAATGGTCTAATAGTGGCATGGTGGTAGAGGTGAGACCCGAAGATGTTGAAGGCGACGACGTGTTGAAAATGATGCACTACCAACAGTCTATTGAACACGATTGCTGGGTGAACGGCAACCGCAAGCAGACCGCACCCGCACAGCGAATGGTAGATTTCGTTAACCGTAAGCTAAGTTACGACTTGCCCCTCAGTAGTTATTCGCCCGGATTAATATCTAGTCCCCTGCATTTTTGGATGCCCAAACACATTGTTTCGCGTTTGCAAGAGGGCTTTCATAAGTTTGGTAGGAGCAGTCATGGTTTCTTAACCAACGAGGCTGTGCTCATTGCTACCGAGAGCCGAACCTCTTCGCCCGTTCGCATCGTGCGCGATAGAGAGAACTTTCAGCACGTTAGTGTTGGTGGCTTGTTCCCATGTGGCGAAGGTGCGGGCTATGCTGGCGGCATTGTTTCGGCAGCTATGGACGGCGAACGCTGTGCAGAAATGTGTGCTGCTTACGTCAAGGCGATAGGCTAGCTGTTAATAAGCTAGCATAACTTGCACATAATAGATATTGTAAGCGGAGCTTTGATGTAGTAAGTATGTCTTTTGCAGACCAAACAAAACTTGGTGACTGCCTGGTATCGCACCTTGCTTTGATGTAGTAAGTGTGTCTTTTACAGGCCTAACAAAGCGTGTTATGGTGTTCGTTTCCGAAAGAAACAGCAAGGCTGCTTGTCGGTAAAGTCCGACAAGCCCATGTGCCAAAGGCCTGCTACTATGGCCCAGCCTTTGAACCTTTTTCCCTTTCTTTTCTCAACCTTTCTTCTTCTTGTCTTACCAGTTCGTCCATCCTCTGGGACTGTACTCTCGCAAATTCTGCTGTATAGTGCATCCCTTTCGATTGCATCAAAGCCCAACGCTCTTTGTCGTCTTTGATACATTTTTCGTTCCACGCTCTGTGAAAGTCGTTGAGATAACCATCTTCCCTAAACATTGTTGTATCTTTGTGCATGGCTTTTGGGTTTGTTCCTTTGTCTTTAACCCCAATCGGTCATTAGACCGCTTACATGTTATTTTAGTTTTTCCATCGCTTCCTGCCCATCTTTCGTTTGCTTGTCGGCATCTTGCCTGCCTTATTCTCTTGACGTAGCCCACTACGTCTTCAAAAATAAGGCAGGCAATATGCTCAACAATCAAACAAAATCTGCACAGGCTCTAACGACCGATTTGGGTTTAAATCATTACAAAGGTACTCATTTTCAGTGAGCAATACTAATTCAAAAGCCTTTTTATTCCCAATTTACGTTAGTATATTCCTGTGCTTTACCACTTGCAAAACCTTAGTAAACTCACGAACACTCAACAACTCCCGAATGCATCAACCCATCAGCTAATCAACTCAAGAAACCATAAAAACATCAACCAGCAAAGTAGTCCACTCACCAACTCACCAACTCACAAACCTTAAATTTATTGCATTTACTTTACAAAGCCGTTCTAATTTTCGCTCCGTTCTAGCGAAAATATAGGGCATAAAGCAGGCAAATTGGCACTGTTTCTAGTCTTTCATGCCTTTTGTCTTGTCTATTTTTAAGAATATATCCTGCATTTTGCACCATTTAGCCTTTCTAGTTTGTGCGCCAACTCATTTTTTTCTACCCCAAATTACGTGCTTTTAGCCCCTAAAAACCCACTTTTTAATGCCTGTTTTGCCTTTTTTGTCATGTGTTTCATGGCTCTAACAGGTTTTGTTTATGCCATTTCACTGGATATTTATACTTTTCGTCTTTCATTTAGTAGCACTTAGCACTGCATTATGCAGCATTTTACACTGTATTTTGCGGCATTTTACTTTGCGTTTAGCACCAAAACGCACTGCATTTAGCGGCAAAACGCACTGCATTTAGCGGCATATTGCACTCTATTTTGCTGCAAATAGCCTAGAAGCTAGTGTAAATGGCGTTTCTGTGACATAAATATTCATTTAGTCGTATGCACAGACTAACCCCTTTTTGCATCAAATCCAACCTTCGCGAGAATCGATTTTTTGCGGCAAGATGAGCGATTGGTTGATAAAAAGGCACTCAGAATGTTAAAATTCTTGCTGAAAAGTGGACAGAAACGACAAGTAAGGTAGTTGACCAGGTTATGAGTTGACCAGGTTATGAGTTGACCAATTTACCTATTTACGAGTTGACTAGTTTGCGAGTAGACCACCTAACCAATAGATAAGTTTGAAAACCTGTTTCGCCTATAAACAGATTGCTACAAATGCTTTGCTAACTGAAAAGTTGGTAATAAATGGCAGGTAATTTGTGAAAATCAGCTATAATTAGTACTTTTGCAGGGTAAAGCGAAATTTATTAATGGATAATCAGAAAGCGACAATAGAGTTAGGGACAAAGCCCGTGGGACAGCTGCTTATGCGCTATGCCGTCCCAGCAATCATTGCAATGACAGCATCCTCCCTCTACAACATGGTTGATAGTATCTTTATTGGGCAGGGCGTTGGTGCTTTGGCCATATCGGGACTTGCCATTACCTTTCCGTTAATGAACCTTTCCACCGCTTTTGGCGCAGGAGTAGGAGTGGGTGCATCTAGTTTGCTTTCGGTAAAGCTGGGGCAAAAAGATTATGGAGCCGCCCAAAACATACTTGGCAACACTGTTGTGTTGAACATCATTACAGGTGTTTGTTTTTCCATTATCAGCCTTTTGTTTCTCGAACCCATCCTCATGTTCTTCGGGGCAAGCGCACAAACACTGCCGTACGCTAAGGATTACATGGAGATTATCCTTCTTGGAAACGTTGTTACGCACCTGTATTTTGGTCTTAACGCCCTGCAACGGGCGGCAGGCAAGCCCCAATTGTCTATGTATATGACCATCTTCACGGTGATAATCAATGGCATACTCGACCCCATCTTCATTTGGCCACTAGGACTAGGCATACGTGGAGCCGCCTATGCCACGGTGCTTTCTCAGTTTCTTGTCCTGATATGGCAGTTGGTGATGTTCAGCAACAAGTCTGAGTTTATACACTTCAAGCGCGGAATATATCGTTTGCGCAGTCGTTTGGTCAAGAATATCCTTGCCATTGGCATGTCGCCTTTTTCCATGAACGTGTGCGCATGCTTTGTGGTAATCATCATTAACAACAGTTTGGTGTCGCATGGAGGCGACATGGTCGTAGGTGCTTACGGCATTATCAACCGCATAGCCTTTATATTCGTGATGGTAACTATTGGTCTGAATCAAGGAATGCAACCCATTGCAGGCTACAATTATGGCGCAATGAAGTTCGACCGCATGATGCGTGTGTTGAAATACGCCGTTATTTGCGGCACCTGCATAACCACAACGGGCTTTGTGGTAGGCGAGTTTTTCCCCGAACAGTGCGTTAGGCTCTTCACGTCCGACCAAACGCTTATCGACCTATCGGTACATGCCATGCGCATAACGATGGTGTCTTTCCCCATCATTGGCTATCAAATGGTTATCGCCAACTTCTTCCAAAGCATCGGCAAGGCTAAGATAAGCGTCTTCCTCTCGCTTTCAAGGCAGTTGGTATTCTTAATTCCGCTGCTCTTGGTGTTGCCTACGCTCTATGGTGTAAACGGCGTGTGGTGGTCTATGCCCGTTGCCGATACCACATCGGCATTGGTAACGGCCGTTATCATGGCCTTGTTTATGCGTAAAATCAACAAACAAAAGACATTATAGCGATGGAAACTTCGAATATAATCATAACTGTGGGCAGGCAGCTTGGCAGTGGCGGCAAGGAAATTGCCTCTTTGTTGGCGCAACGCTTAGGCTATAAAATGTATGATAGCGAGTTGTTGAACCTAGCCGCAAAAGAAAGTGGACTTTGTGAACGGCTCTTCGAACGCAACGATGAACAGAAGGCATTCAGCAAAAGTTTCTTTCGTTATAATCTGCCGCTTATCGGCGGAGAACACGGCATGTTCCACAACGAACTCTCGCAAGACACGTTGTTTAAGTTTCAAAGCGAGGCCATCATTAAGGCTGCCGAGGCCGATAATTGCGTGTTCGTGGGCAGATGCGCCGACTATATTCTGCGCGATGCTCCACGTCTTCTTAGTTTTTTCGTAACGGCAAACCTCGAAGAGCGTATTCAACGCGTGATGCAACGCCAGCAATGCGACGAGAAAAAGGCTGCCGCCATCATTCACGAAGGCGACGAACGCCGAGCTGCCTATTACGATTTCTATACGGGTAAGACGTGGGGGCATGGGTTCTCGTACGACCTTTGCATCAATTCTTCCATCTTGGGCGTAAGGGGTACGGTCGATTTCCTTGGACGATTTGTTGAAACAAAGTTTTCTAAGCAATGCGGCGAATAGGTATTTTGAGCGACACCCACGGCTATTGGGACGACAGGTACTTGACCTATTTTGCCGAATGCGACGAGATTTGGCATGCAGGCGACATCGGCTCGTTGGAAGTTTCCATGCGTTTGGCCGCCTTTAAGCCGCTAAGGGCTGTGCATGGCAACATAGATGGTGGCGACCTGCGCCGCCTATACCCAGAGCGATTACGCTTTAAAGTAGAGGATGTAGACGTTTTGATGACTCATATCGGCGGTTATCCAGGGCATTACGACCCGCGCATACAGGCCACACTCTATGCTAGTCCGCCTAAACTATTCGTTGCGGGGCATTCGCACATCTTGAAAATACAATACGATAAGACGTTGAACATGCTCCACATCAACCCCGGAGCGGCAGGCATATCGGGCTTTCACAAGGAACGAACACTTGTTAGGCTCACCATTGAGGGTGATAAATTCACCGATTGTGAGGTAATTACATTAGCAGACAATAAATAAATCAATAAATATATTTTTTATATGAAAACCTATCTCGTAACTGGGGCAGCTGGTTTTATCGGTGCCAACTACATTAAGTACCTCTTGGAAAAGAAGTATCAGAACGAAGACATCAAAGTTATTGTACTGGACCTGCTTACTTATGCAGGTAATTTGGGTACGATAAAGAACGACATCGACGACAAACGTTGCGTGTTTGTTCGTGGCGACATTCGCGATCGCGACTTAGTTAATGGCCTTTTTGCCGACAACGACATCGATTATGTGGTTAACTTTGCCGCAGAAAGTCATGTTGACCGCAGCATCGAAGACCCACAGCTGTTTCTTTCGGTGAACATTCTTGGCACCCAAAACCTGCTTGATGCGGCGCGTAAGGCGTGGGTTACGGGTAAAGACGAAACGGGTTATCCCACATGGAAAGCCGGCAAACGCTACCATCAAGTATCTACCGACGAGGTTTATGGCTCGCTAGGAGACACGGGTTACTTCATGGAAACTACGCCTTTGTGCCCTCATAGCCCATATAGTGCATCGAAAGCTAGTGCCGACATGTTTGTAATGGCTTACCACGATACCTACCACATGCCTGTAAGCATCACACGTTGCTCCAACAATTACGGTCCTTATCATTTCCCAGAGAAACTTATTCCGCTAATTATCAACAATATTTTAGAAGGAAAGAAACTCCCTGTTTACGGCAAAGGCGAAAATGTTAGAGATTGGCTTTATGTTGAAGACCATTGTAAAGCCATCGATCTTGTTGTGCGCGAAGGGCGCGTTGGCGAGGTGTATAACGTTGGCGGACACAACGAAATGAAGAATATCGACATTGTGAAACTGGTTATTAAAACCATTCGCCAACTGATGGATAGCGACAAAGACCTTCGTCGCGTGCTTAAAAAACAAGAGTTGGATGCCAATGGAGAGATACGTACCGACTGGATAAACGAAGACCTGATTACGTATGTGGCCGACCGATTGGGGCACGATCAACGTTATGGTATCGACCCAACGAAGATTAAAAACGAACTGGGCTGGTATCCCGAAACCATGTTTGCCGATGGTATCGTTAAGACTATCGAGTGGAACTTGGCCAATCAAGGATGGATTGCCGAAGTAACCAGTGGCGATTATCAAAAGTATTACGAGGAGATGTACGGCAACCGCTAATGGATAACATTAGTACAGAGCTGCATAGCTTTCTCATCAGCTTTGGCCAAAATCCCAAGTTGGTGAGTCATCAGGTGGGGCATTATGTTGAACATTTGCTCCACCTGTTGCCCACCTTGAACGAACAACGGCTCATTTCTTTCTATGGCCTGTTCGGTAAAACAAGGCTTACGTTACGCCAATTGGCACAGGCAAAGAACGAAACAGACACCCAAACGGCCGAAAACATAGCCACCGACTTGCGTAGGCTGGCTGTAACACCCGAATGGCAGATGCTTAAAGGTTTGATAAACAAGAAATGAAACACTTGAACACAGCTCTTATAGACTTTCCCAAGATAACCGATCCGCGTGGTAATCTCACTGTGGCGCAGGCATTGACAGATGTTCCATTCGCCATAAAACGCGCTTATTGGGTTTACGATGTGCCTGCCGGTGAATGTCGCGGAGGTCATGCGCACAAGGCGTGCAAAGAAGTGCTTATTGCCCTTAGCGGCAGTTTTCATGTAACGGTAGACAACGGCGAAGAGCAAAAAACAGTGTTGCTTAACCATCCTTATCAAGGTTTGCTTATTGATACAGACGTGTGGCGAACGCTCGACGACTTTTCTTCTGGGGCCGTTTGCTTAGTTTTGGCATCCGAACCATTCGACGAAGACGACTACATTCGCGAGTACGACGACTTTCTTCGGTATCTCGCGGATAAGAAAGGGCGATGAACAGTAAAGTTCATGACCTAGCTTTTAACACCCAACACCCCCAATTCTGAATGTACGAGATAGTAAGATATACGCCTGAACTGGAAGCCCAATGGGACAGTTTCGTTCGCAAAAGTCGTAACGGAACTTTCCTTTTCTTGCGCGATTATATGGACTATCATCGCCAACGGTTCACCGATTTCTCTCTTCTTATATTCCACAAGCAATCGTTGGTGGCTCTTTTACCCCTCAATAAAGAGGCAGATGGGAGTGTTGCATCGCACAGTGGGTTGACCTACGGCGGACTGATAACCGACAAGAAGGGTAGGGCGGTTAAGGTGATGCAGGTGTTCGAATGCCTTAATACGTGGTTACGCAATGCGGGAATAACACGCGTTGTGTATCGCCCCGTGCCGTGGATATACCATGAATTGCCTGCCGAAGAAGACCTTTATGCGCTTTTCAATGTCTGCAAAGCCCGCCTAACGGCTCGCGAAATATCCTCAACCATCGCGCAAGAGAATAAGTTAGCTTTCAGTCAATCAAGAAAAGATTGTCTGCGAAAGGCTAAAAGAGCAGGTGTGGAAGTTATGCCCTGCAGCGATTTTGCCGCTTTTTGGGACATACTATCTGCCAACTTGCAACAGCGATACGCCGTTAATCCTGTGCATTCGCTTACCGAAATAACGATGTTGGCAAACCTTTTCTCTCGCCACATCCGCCTTTATGCAGCCTATTTAGACAACGAAATGGTGGCTGGAACTGTGGTTTACGTCATGCCACGCGTAGTACATGTACAATATATCTCTGCATCGGCCAAGGGTAAGGCCGTAGGCGCGCTCGATCTTTTGTTTCGTTATCTCATCGACGAAGTGTTTATTGACAAGCCTTATTTCGACTTTGGCAAGTCTACCGAAGACCGCGGACGACGGCTAAACGAGCCGCTTATCTTCCAAAAAGAAGGCTTTGGCGGGCGTGGCGTGTGTTACGACACCTACGAATGGACACCATAGGTTTCGCACTAACGTTATCTTCAAGTGTCTGCATGCCTTTGTGCGATGTTATATATTATAATGTATAAGTTTCCTTTCATGTCATGTTAAAGTATTTCGACCTTCAAAGATACACCGCCCTACATCGCGAACAGCTGCAACAAGCCGTTAACAGAGTGGTGGATAGTGGTTGGTACCTGTTGGGCAAGGAGGTAAAAGCTTTTGAAAAAGCCTATGCGCAATACATCGGCACGTCGCATTGTGTGGCCTGTGGAAATGGATTGGATGCCCTTTCGCTCATCTTCAAGGCCTACATTGAGAAAGGAATGTTGCGCCCTGGCGACGAGATACTAGTGCCAGCCAACACCTATATTGCCTCAATAATTTCGATAACGTCTAACGGTTTGCTGCCAGTTTTGGTCGAACCTCATCCTGATACGTTTCAAATAGATGCGCAACAAATGGCAAAGCACATGGGTGTGCGAACCAAAGCACTGCTTGTTGTGCACCTATACGGCAAGTGTGCCTTTACCGAAGAATTGCTTTCCATTTGCGAGGAACATCAACTTTTGATGATAGAAGACAACGCACAAGCTCATGGATGCCTATGGAAAGGGCGGCGAACAGGTAGTGTGGGCCATGCGGCTGCCCACAGTTTCTACCCAGGAAAGAACCTAGGTGCACTGGGAGATGCCGGTGGTGTAACCACTAACGATGAAGAGTTGGCGAAAATTGTGCGAGCATTGGGCAACTATGGTTCGAGCAAGAAGTATGTGTTCGACTACGTGGGACAAAACAGTAGAATGGACGAAGTGCAGGCCGCAGTGCTTTGCGAGAAACTTAAATGGCTCGATCAGGACAACAAACGGCGCGTGGCCATCGCTGAAAAATATGTTGACGGCATCCAAAACACAGCCATAACCTTGCCAACCAAAGACTATTTGACCAACAACGTGTTCCACATATTCCCCATGCTATGTGCCAAACGCGAATTATTGCAGCGCGAATTACACAAGCGCGGCATCGAGACCATCATTCATTATCCCATTCCGCCCCACAAGCAACAGTGCTATTCCGAGTGGAAGGACCTTTCTCTACCAATCACCGAGCGCATACATAGCGAAGAGTTAAGCTTGCCGTTAAACCCTACCATGACCGATGAAGAGGTGGAAATGCTTATCTCGCAAGTGTCAGACATCAGGCTGTGACATCAGAAAAAGACCAACGCCATGCGCTTTCCAAGTTGTTTGCGTACCGCGTCTTTAACTAATACTATTTGCAGATATGGATAATAATGCTTAACTTTGCCCTAAATTTACAACAATATATGGCAAAATGGAGTTGGGGCGAGGCTCTAACTCCATTAATTGAAAATGAAAGAACGTAATGGCAGGCTATTTAAACACTGACACAAAGAAGGTAACTGCAAACCAGTTTGCGGCAATGAAACGCCAAGGCGAGAAGATTTCTATGCTCACTGCATACGATTTCACCACGGCAACGATTATTGACGGGGCTGGAATAGACGGCATCTTAGTGGGCGACTCGGCTTCTAACGTGATGGCAGGAAACGCCGACACCTTGCCCATTACGCTCGATGAAATGATTTATCACGCCCGCAGTGTTGCCCGTGCCGTACGTCGCGCCCTCGTTGTATGCGACATGCCATTTGGTACTTATCAAGTTTCAAAAGACTTGGCCGTGGCCAATGCCGTGCGAATGATGAAAGAAACAGGTGTGGATGCCTTGAAACTGGAAGGCGGAAAGGAAATTGCCGACACGATTAAACATTTGGTAGACATCGGCATACCTGTTATTGGACACCTCGGACTGACGCCACAAAGCGTGCATAAGTTTGGCGGATATGGCGTTAGGGCAAAAGAAACGGCCGAGGCCGAAAAGCTAATTACAGACGCCGTTGCGCTGGACAAGGCCGGCTGTTTTGCCATAACCTTGGAGAAAGTGCCTGCCGAATTAGCCGCTGAGGTAACAAAACGCGTATCGTGCGCCACGATTGGGATTGGTGCAGGCAACGCAACCGATGGCCAAATCCTTGTATATGCCGACATGCTTGGCCTTACGCAGGGTTTCAAGCCTAAGTTTTTAAGGCAGTATGCCAATCTAGGACAGCAGATGAACGATGCCGTGCAGGCCTACATTGCCGACGTTAAATCGACGGCATTCCCCTCAGTAGACGAGTCATATTAACTTTGTTACATATAAAGGACATTCATTACGTCGACTATTAAAGCTCGTGTTCTTCACCTTCACTTCATGATTATCAATTAACAACGAAGCTATGGACACCCAAAACACCCCAGTACACATCAGTCTTTGGCATGCCGACTTTTGGATTTTGGCCATTACCAACTTGCTTATAACCATGTCGGTTTATATGCTCATACCCATTTTGCCTGTTTGGATGTTGGGGTCGGCTGGTCTTTCCCAACAAGCCGTTGGAATTGTAATGGGCGTTTACGGCATCGGATTGTTTCTTTTGGGCGGCTTTTGCAATTGGCTTGTTCAGCGTTATCGCCGCAACAGGGTTTGTCTTTGGGCCATTGCCTTGGTGTTTTTGGCCTTGCTAGGCTGTTGGCTTGTTGAGCGCGAACTGCATCAGTCGTGGTTGCAATACCGCGTGTTGTTGTTCCTTCGCCTTGTACTAGGTGCCGGTTTCGGTTTAGTACAGATGATATTGTCTAGCACGTTGATAATAGATAAGAGCGAATCCTTTCAGCGTACCGAGGCCAACCACGCCTCTGCATGGTTCGGACGCTTTGCTTTGTCACTCGGCCCAATGCTTAGCATTGTCTTTGCTCGCACCACTTTCAGTCCTATTTTGGCCAGTGCTGCTTTGGCTTTGGCTGCTTATATACTGCTTGCCACAGTGAAATTTCCTTTCCGAACACCCGACGACGGAGTGAAAAAGATTAGTGGCGACCGCTTTTTCTTGCCCGATGCAAAGTGGCTTTTCCTCAATCTCTTCCTCATTTGTCTGTCGGTTGGCATACTTATGTCCACCCAATACACCGCCATGTTCTACGCTATGGTGATGGTAGGCTTTGCGATAGCTTTGCTGGCCGAACGTTTTGCTTTTGTAGATGCCGACCTAAAAAGTCAGGTAGTGGCAGGTTCAATACTCATTGCTGCGGCCTTGATGATGATATTAACGCGCAAACAAATGGTTGTAAACTACATTTCGCCCGTGTTCGTTGGGCTTGGTATTGGTCTTATTGGTTCGCGTTTCTTGCTCTTCTTCATCAAGTTGAGCAAGCATTGTCAGCGTGGAACGGCTGTAAGCACCTACATGCTAGGTTGGGAGAGCGGCCTAGCGGCAGGCCTTTTCGTTGGCTACTTCTTCTTTGCCGAAGACGTTCGACTTGCGCTCACGGCCTCGTTAGCCTGCCTTATCTTCGCTTTCGGCTTATATGTTGTCTTTACGCACCAGTGGTATATTAGGAAAAAGAATAGGTAACAGGTTTGTTTGCGTGCTTACTCTCATAGGCTGGTTGCACACTCTTTTTCCCGTTTATCGGCAATATATTTGTTTGTGACACGTTATTAACAGTATGAAAGTAAAGTACGTCTGTTTTATCATCTCGATATTCTGCTTGTTATTCTCGTGTTCCGACGACGATTTCACCACATCTTCTTCGGTTTCACCCCTCCATTTCTCAACAGATACGGTTGACATGGACACCGTGTTTGCCAATGTGCCCACGTCTACACGTACTTTTTGGGTGTACAATCGTTCGGGTGCCAACGTGCGATTGTCTAGTGTGCGCTTGGCTGGCGGCAATCAACAAGGTTATCGGGTGAATGTAGACGGCACATATCTAAGTGCCGAATCGGGATTTCAAACGAATAATTTAGAGGTACGCAAGAACGATAGTATGCGAGTTTTTGTTGAGCTGACATCTCCAAAGGCAACGTCGGAAGGATTGGAACTGATAGAAGACAAATTGGTTTTTAGTCAGCTTGGCGGTATGGAACAACGCGTACTACTTCGTGCGCGTAGCTGGAAAGCGCGTTCGGTGAAGAACCTTCGCATTCGGCGCGACACTACATTAACAGGCGAAACACCCATCATCGTTTATGGCAAAATACGAGTTGACAGTGCGGCAACGCTTACTTTAGCCCCAGGAACAATGCTGTTTTTTCACGATAAGGCGGGAATTGACGTGTATGGACGGCTGCTGGTTAAGGGAACGGCCGAGGCTAATGTGGTGTTGCGCGGCGACAGATTGGACAAGATGTTCAGCTATTTGCCTTACGACCGCGTGAGTGGACAGTGGGCAGGCGTGCATGTCTACGAACATTCGTATGGCAACGAGTTTGAAAACATGGACCTTCATAGCTCTTTCGATGGTTTGCGAGTAGACTCATCGGATGTTTCTAAAACGAAATTGGTTATGAAAGCCGTGACAATACACAATTGCCAAGGCTTTGGCGTGCTGGCAGACAACAGTCTGATAGAGATGCAAAACTGCCAAATATCCAACACGCAGAACGATTGTGTGCGCATAAACGGCGGAAAAGTATCGCTAACGCATTGCACTTTGGCCCAGTTTTACCCTTTTGGTGCAAACCGGGGCGCAGCTTTGTGGGTAACGTTCAACAAGTACCCGCTGACAAACTTGGTGGTACAGAACAGCCTTTTAACGGGTTATGCCAACGATATATTGATGTTGGGGAAGGAAGAAAAAGACAAAGGACTGCTGATGACGTTTAGAGACAGTCGTATCAGGATGCCCAAATTGGAAGCACCCTACACGAATGCGAAGTTTGAGAACGTAACTTACGAGAACGCCACCGATACAACCCAATCGCCCCGTAACACGTTTGCGGTGTTCGACGAGAAGAACCTTTATTACGATTTCAGATTGAAGAAGGGTAGTGGCGCGATAGACGCGGCTAACGCATTGTGGGCATTGCCTACCGACAGAAAGGGAGTGGCGCGCGATGCCAAGCCCGACTTAGGAGCGTACGAATATAAGGAATAAGCAGTAGAAGACAATATATATATTATGAGAACAATAGACCTTAACATTCGCGTTCGCGAATTTGCCTTCGAGGAGATGAACGAGGCAGACCGCCATTTGCTGGAACAAGCCAAGCTGGCCACCAACAATGCCTACGCCAATTATTCAAAGTTTTATGTGGGTGCGGCCCTTTTGTTAGCCGATGGCAGTGTGGTAATAGGTGCCAACCAAGAAAATGCGGCCTTTCCGTCTGGCTTATGCGCCGAACGTTCGGCCATCTTTGCAGCCCAATCGCAACGTCCAGAGCAGGCCATCGTTGCTATGGCAGTGGCAGCGCGCAACGAGAAGGGTTTTCTTTCCGAACCAATCACCCCTTGTGGCGCGTGTAGGCAGGTAGTGTTGGAAATGGAAGACCGTTATAAGCAACCTGTCCGCATTCTTCTTTATGGCGAAAACCGCATTTTTGAGCTTTCGTCAATCAAAGACTTGCTCCCTCTTTCGTTTGTGGACGCACACATGCACGGCTAGACACTCATTTAAAAACGGTGAAATGCCTAGTTTATGAGTAAAATTGCTTAAAATGGACGTGTTGGACTGATTTTTAACTATTCTGTAAGGAGTTGATATACAGTAACATATAGAAAAGTTACAGAATTAGTTGAAAAATAATGCTAAAAAACGATACGTCGTATTGGAAAAATGTTTACCTTTGCAATGTTTTAATAAACAAATGATTGTTTTACAGATTTAAAAAGCAAAGAAAATGAAAAAATTAGTTTTGGCTTTCGTAGCTATCGCAGCTGTATCTTTCGCATCTTGCAATGATAAGAAGAACGCTCCTGCTGCTAACGCAGACAGCACGGTTAATGACACCGCTAACGTTCAAGACAGCACTGCTGCTAACGACAGCACCGCTGCTAACGATTCAACAGCTCACATGTAATTTCTACGTAAAGTGAAATGAGAGAACGGGCGCACCCTATGGTGCGCCTTTTTTTGTGTTGTTATCTTGTTTTTCTCATCTCAGACATTACTACCTATTGTAAATCTCTCCCCCATGAACTTTTCATTTGTAGGTAATTTTGCAGGTTGTGATATGGTATAACGCCGTTTAGCTGGTGTCAGCGCAAGGTTGTGGAGCTATACATAAATCTTTGAACGGCTAAACATGAAGAACCTTATATCTGCAACTCCACTCAAAGTCGCTCTGAAATCTTTTATTTTTGACTTATAGTTCAAAGGTTTAAGTTTACGTGTTCATGCGTTTTTAAGGTTATACCAATGAGTGAATTTTGTGCCGGAAACTGCCGTTTTGAACCAAGCCAAGACGTAAATGAACACCTCTTGTGTCAGATATTACGTTGCGATTAGCGCATACAAGCAGTGAAGCCGTCTTGGCTTTTGATGTTTAAATAAATTGAGAGAGGTTCATTATCTTTGTGTTGTAAAAAGCAGATAAACAACATGCTTATGTACGAAGTGCAGGATGAAGATACGATGAAACATGAAATTCTTTCTCATTTGTCTGTGGTAAAACGTGTCTACGACTCAATATATAATCAGGTGGAAGTTGTTCAATGCAGTCTCCACAATCTGAAAATCACATGTCAATGAGGGTGTGTCATATTAGGCACACCCTCTTTTTATCTTTCTCTATGGCAGCTTACTTCTTCCTTTCTGCGATGCAGTTGCCGTTGGCTGTGAACAGCATGCACTGCAATTGCTCGCACTGGCCGTTGCAAGCTCGCCGGTTTTGCGTGTCGTTACCATGCGTGTTTATACGGAACAATTATTTTTTTTTGTCTAGTTTTAGGAGTAAATTTAACATTAAAAGAGCCCTTTCTGCTCACCAAGCGCACACCCTGCTGCAAAAAAACGATTCTCGCGAAGGTTTGTTTAGATGCAAAAAGGGGTGGCATGTGAATGTTGGCAAAATGAATATTTATTTGAAAAGGCCGCCATTTGCACCTCTTTTAGTGCTATTTGGTACAAAATGGAGTGCGTTTTGGTGCTAAATGGGTTGCGTTTTGGTGCTAAATAGCGTGCGTTTTGGTGCTAAATGCAAGGTAAAATGCCGCTAAATGCGATGCCCTTTCCCACAAAATACGAGACAAAAAGCATAAACATCCACAGCAATTGTATAAACAAAACCTTTTAGAACCATGAAACACATGGCTATAAAGGGCAAAATAACCATCAAAAAGTAGGTTTTTAGGGGCTAAAAGCAGGTAATTGGAGTTGAAAAAATATGAG
>ERZ772766.446-NODE-446-length-24304-cov-8.725638_pt1 | contig 24304 bp, 20 predicted proteins | sample MGYA00511379_ERZ772766 | MGnify/ENA primary metagenome ERZ772766 (study PRJEB29015, sample SAMEA2737895) | human oral metagenome | biome: human oral; feature: human-associated habitat; material: dental | place: China | collected 2116 ...
GCCGCCCAGGAGTTCTTCGAAGGTTTGTTCCTTCTTGGGTGTGGTGGGGGCGTCGGGTGTGCCGTTGGCGGTGTGTTGCTTGTCGCCGCCGCCCAGGAGTTCCTCGAAGGACCGCTTCTTCGGGGGAATGGTAGGTGCGTCGGGGGTGCTGGTTGCGCCGTTGGTAGTGCTGCCAGCTCCGTGGGAGCCAGTTGCGGGTGCACCGGTTGTGCCAGCGCCATGCGTACCTGCGCGGGGAGCGGGAGCTCCGGTTGCGCCGTTGGCAGTGCTGCCAGCGCCGTGGGTGGCGCCACCGGTATCCGCATTCATGAACGCGTTGTTGTGAGCGCCGTGAGACGCGCTGGGGGCAGTGTTCGCGGGAGCCGCATGCCCGGCGGTGCCAGCATCGCCGGCTGCGGACGCATGAGGCGTCGCCGCGGGCTGGGCCGCACTGGATACACCGTTGGAGCGGTGGCCCGGATCAGTGGGCGGAAGAGCAGAATCCTTGACATCCGCCCCACCGTGCGAGGTGTGGCTGGCGTTACCGGCGCCACCGGATGCCTGCGGTGTAGTAACGGGCTGGGCTGCGCCTGAGGTCCCGTTTTGCTGGTGAGTTGGAGGGGCGTACTTCGAAGTCGGGTCGGTAGTGCCAGCGTCGCCGGAATGGGCCGCGCCGGACATCCCGTTGCTCTGCTGGCCTGGAGGGGCGAATCGAGAGTCCGGATCAGCCGCACTGGCTCCTCCGTGCGACGCATTTCCTGAGTAGCCACCGTTGCCGTGACTGGGGGCAGGCGTGTCGGACGTGTTGGGTGTGGAGCCTGACCCGTAGGAGGGGCTAGTGGAAGCGCTAGGCGTGCCACCGGTGCCGTAGCTGGGTGCGCCGTGGGATGGGGAGCTGGGCGCACCAGAGCTGGGCACGCTCGGGGTGTTATCCGCGGACGATAACAGTGGGGGGTGCCCGGTATGGCCGGCTTCCTTGAGTCGTCGGAGGCGTTCGGCTGCATTCTCAGCGAGATCCGACAGATTGGTTACTGCATCAATACCAACACTCTTGAGCTTCTTGAAGGCAAGTTTGCTGAGGTGAGCGATGTCTTCCAAGTCGGCAATGTGCGTCAACTCTTTAAACAGGGCCCGCCCAATACGGGAAGCTCTCGAAGCGCCCGTCGCGGCCTTCGAACCTGCACTTGCGCCGGTTCCTGTGCCCGCAGTGGCAATGGTGATGAGAATATCGGGAAGTGCGTGGCCAAGCCAGCGGCCGGGATCATCGATGAACGTGTCGTAATCGAAAAGGCCCTTGGCCAATCCCTCGAAGAATGCTCCGGGGTTCTCAGACAATACTTTGATCAATCCCGCAACTGTCTCGCCAGGCAGTTCAACCCACTTTGTCAGCAACTCATCCAAAGTCATATGGCCGGATATAAAACGGCCAATATCGTACAGGGCGGCCTGTCCCCCGATGAACCACGCCAGTTTGACCAAGTCAATGGTGGCTTCGACGAAGCCGTCATACACCGACTTGAGTGTTCGCGTGACGGCATCCATCCACGTGCGCTCGGGGAGTTTCGAAATGCCCGAGTTGAGAGCGTTAATCAGGAGAGTTCCGGATTCGTTGACCTGATTGACCAGGGTCTGGAAGTCATCTTCCGCTGCTGCCATCGTCGAACGGCCAGGCCCCTCGTCACAAGAGGCATCAAACACGGGTGTGCTGCCCTCGGCAGCTGCTTGGCTGCGCGCATCAGCCTTGTTGTTCTGTGCCTGCTCTACGGCGTTTCGGCCTTGCTCCCATCGCGAGCGGATCTCATCGCACTGGCTCTGTGCCGACAGCAGCGTCGATGCATAAGACTGATATGCCGTAGACGCATCCGAAAAGGCAATCTGTGCGTCCAACCAGCCCTTGATCTGTAGGTTGAATTTGTAGCGGAAGTGATCCGCGGCGCGGCCTTCCCAGCCGTCAGAAGTCAAGGAGGATAGGCCTGCGTGAATGTCCGCGAACTCGTTCGCGCGATCCATCATTACCGCGGCGCGCGTGGAGATGCCGCCGGGATCTCCGCCGATCCTAAATACTGGTGCGCCTTGTGCAACAACACCCACGTCAGATCATGCCCCCGAACCGACGACGGGGGTCTGTCCCAAAGCGTGTGCTGCTTGTTCAACGGTATCCATGTGTTCTTTCGACTTCTCCAGGTATTCCGCGTACGCGCCGAGTGCGCCGCCGACAGCGCTGCCGGCGGCTCGGATGTCTTCTCGTAGATCGGCGAGGCCTTTTTCCCACGTGTCCTGGAACGCGTTGGTCGGGTCCCACACGTCTGGGTTTTCGAGCATTCCTGAGTTCGGGACCCAGTCCTCGACATCGTATTCCTTCATCTTCTCTTCGAAGGAGTTTAAGGATTCCACGAGTGCAGCCATGGCCTCAAGGTCAACTTTGAATTCAGTCATGGCGCTCCCTTAGCTATCAATGCATGCAAACGCTTTAGCTTCTGCGTGTGTGCCAGCGTTCCGAATTTGTTCCATGGCGTGAGAAGCAGATGTTAGCAATGCCGCCAGCTCTTCTCCACGTTCTTCAAGTCTCTTTATGGCAGCATCGCACGATGTCCGCGATTCGCCTGTCCAATCACCTACGGCGCTCGTGATGCTATCTCGAACATCGGGAATGAATGCGCGAACCAATGCTGCTTTTTGGTCAAAAACCTCGGCCAATGTTGTAGCAGAAGCATCATTGAAAGATAGCAATGAATTACTGCTCATTCTTCTCCTCCATTAGCATCCTGCTCTTCCATGGCTTCTAAAGCTTTGTAGAGGCTGCCTTCCGATGGATCGTCTCCGCCCGCCGCATCTTGGCTTGCCGCTTGGGAGAGCGATTGGATAATTTCTTCCTCGCAGGCAGCAAAACTACACTCAACGGCGACAAGCGCCTCAGCTAGACTGACCAAGTCGTTGAATAGGACCTTGAGGGAATCACCCCATGTGTCGAGAGCATTAATGAGGGGTTCCAAAAAGGGCCCGTTGAGATCGGCTGTAGCTGTGGTGACCTCGTCTCCCAACGGAGCAATCGCCTGCGAAAAGGGGTCAGCGGCAGCTTCGATCCCCTGGGCAGCCTCAATCAACTTGCCCGGAGTGAAACCTACATCTGCGCTCATGGTCACAACCTACAAATCCACTGACCGCGTGTCAAGCGGCACAGGGGAGCTTAGTGCTCGATGTGCTCGTGGCGCGCGTGCTCGGGGCACTCGAGCTGGAACGTGGAGTGCGCGATAGGGAAGTGGTGGCACGCGCATTCGCCCAGCTCGTGGACGATCCGGTCGCGCGAGGGGCCGTCGGCCTCGTGCATGACGGTCACGTGCGCCGTGACGGTGACCAGGTGCGAGGAGACTGCGGCCACGTGCAGGTCGTGCACGTCGAGGACGCCGTCGACGCCCATCATGTGCGAGCGCAGCTTGGCCACGTCCACGCTGGCGGGTGCCTGCTCCATGAGGATCGCAACGGAGCGGCGCAGAAGCGTGAGCGCTCGCGGTGCCATGAGGACGGCGATCAGGAGTGATGCGACCGCGTCGGCGCGGGTCCACCCGAAGGCCCACTCGGCGCCGGCCGCGACGATGACCGCGAGGGACCCGAGCGCGTCGTTCGCGACCTCCAGGAACGCAGCGCGCATGTTGAGGCTCGCCTCGCGCCCGCCCGCGAGGATCACCAACGACGCGACGTTCGCGACCAGGCCGATGACGCCGACGAGGAGCATGGGGCCGGCCTCGACCTCGGGCGGGGATACCAGGCGCCACGCGCCCTCCCACGCGACCATAACGCAGATGACGAGGAGCATGCCGGCCTGCAGGGCGGCGGCCAAGACCTCGGAGCGCGCCCACCCCCACGTGTGCTTCTCGTCGCGCGGGCGCCGCATGAGGCGTGCAGCGACCAGCGCGATAACGAGGCCGGAGGCGTCCACGACCATGTGCCCCGCGTCTGCCGCCAGCGACAGGGAGCCCGACCAGAAAGCACCGACCAGCTCGGCGACAACGACGGCACCCGTGACCGCGAGCGCCCACCCCAGGCGCGCCGCAGACGCCGACGAATGGGAGTGATCGTGCGAGTGCGCGCCGTGCTCGGTGCCCGGAGAGTGCACGTGATTGTGGGAGTGGGCCACGGCCTCGTCGACGTGGGACGAGGCAGGGGCTGATTCCCGGGAGGGAGCGGGTTCGTGCGGGGCGGTGGGGTTGCTGTCGGACATATGCCCTACTCTACGGCGTGGTGGCATGAGTGCGGGAGAGCCTAACCTAACATGTATGTTGCAGATCACTGTTCGGCTGTCTCTTCTTGGGACTGGGTGCCCGGGTCGCAGTGTGACGGACGACGTATCCTAGGAGGCAGAGCGCGGGGAACCCCGCGACTGAAGGGCACACGCCCATAGGACTGTAAAGGAGTGCCACATCATGGCAGAACCTCGTATCGTCACCGTCACTGGCGCAGCCGGCAACATCGGCTACGCCCTCCTGTTCCGCATTGCTTCCGGCCAGCTGTTTGGTCCGGACGTGCCCGTCAAGCTGCACCTGCTGGAGATCCCGCAGGCCGTGAAGGCTGCCGAGGGCACCGCGATGGAGCTCGACGACTGCGCGTTCCCGACCCTGGCGGGCGTTGAGATCTTCGACGACGTGAACCGCGCGTTCCAGGGCACCAACGTCGCTTACCTGGTGGGTGCCATGCCGCGCCGCGCTGGCATGGAGCGCGCCGACCTGCTCGAGGCCAACGCGGGCATCTTCGGCCCCCAGGGCAAGGCCATCAACGACGGTGCCGCCGACGACGTGCGCGTCCTCGTCGTGGGCAACCCCGCGAACACCAACGCCACCATCGCCCAGAACGCCGCGCCGGACGTCCCCGCGTCGCGCTTCACCGCGATGATGCGCCTCGACCACAACCGTGCGATCGCGCAGCTGGCGCACAAGACCGGCGCTGCGAACGCCGACATCAAGGACGTCGTTGTGTGGGGTAACCACTCGGCCGACCAGTACCCGGACGTCTCCTTCGCGAAGGTTGCCGGCAAGCCCGCGACCGAGCTCGTGGACGAAGAGTGGCTGTCCAGCTACTACCGTCCCACCGTCGCCAAGCGTGGCGCCGCCATCATCGAGGCTCGTGGCGCTTCTTCGGCCGCCTCCGCTGCCAACGCCGCGATCGACCACATGTACTCCTGGATCCACGGCACTCCCGCCGGTGAGTGGGTCACCGCCGGTGTCATGTCCGATGGCACGCACTACGGCGTCCCCGCCGGCCTGAACTTCGGCTTCCCCGTCACCTCCGACGGTGGCGAGTGGCAGGTCGTCGACGGCCTCGAGATCTCCGACGCGACCCGCGCTGGAATCGACCACAACATCAAGGCCCTCCAGGAAGAGTACGACGCCGTCAAGGCGCTCGGCTTCATCAAGTGAGGCTACCGCCCTCGTGGCGGTTGGTGGGAAGGGTGCGCGCCCGGCTGTTTGGCCGGGCGCGCGCCCGCATGTATGTGGGGTTTTGCTGGGTTGCGTGGAGTTGTGGCTCCCGGTGGCTGCTCCGCTCGAAGGGGCAGTGTGCGTGAAACGTGTGTGACACCGCGAGGCCGTGGCGCTTCGACGATGTGTGGTAGTCCCACATCATGGAGCGATTCACTAGATGCGGCAGCAATGCACTAGATGGCAAGGCATTGCACTGTTTACTATCCAGTGCAACGCTGTGCTAAGTAGTGCAATGCCACTGAACAACAAGCCCATGTGTGGCATGGTCTGCTCCGTAGCTGCTCTTATGAGATTTCAATCGATCCATGTCGGGGGGTCCTGCACCAGTTAGGGAGCATTGCACTAGCTCCGAGCTGGTGTAATGCCCCGCTAAGTGGTGTAACACCACTTAGATACAAGCGTGATTGCGGCCTGATGCCTACTACGCGTTGGTGAGGACCATGTGAGCGGCTACGGGTCAGTGAAACGGTGCGTAGTGTCGGACCTGTTGGCGGGGGCCGAGCTGCCCCTGACGTGTATTCACGCTGTCGCCTGTTGCTGATCGGATCGTGCACCTCATCAGTGACGATGCACCCGTTCTGATCGGGTGCAATGCCCCTTAACGGGTGCAGCCCCGCGAAAGTCGCATGCAATTCCCACGACGGCATTTCAGAATTTGAAACCGAACCGTTGGAATCATGCGGTTTTTCCGGTGTCGTCAATCTGTGTCGGCGGGGAATTGCATGCGAAAGTGTGGGACGCATCTGCGGCCGGCTGGGCGTTACGACCGTGAGGTGCTGTCGCGTGGTGCCTCTTTCATCCAGTCGTAGGCGATGCGCTCCGTGCCGTTGGCGACGGTGATCGTGCCGCACTCGCGGAATCCAAAGGATTCGAGTGCGCGCCGCATCGGTGTGTTGTCCTCGTGGGTGTCGCAGCGAAGGTAATCCGCATGCTCAGCTGCGAACGCGAAGATCGCCCGAGCGACACCTCGTCCTCGCACCGCGGCCACGCGGTGAATCACGTAGTAGTCGGCGTCGGAATGCCATGCGCCGACAATCTTGGAGTAGGTCTCGTCTGGCCCGGGAGCGAAAGAAAAGACGGCGAGCGGCCCCTCGTCGTCGGACACAAGGAAGCAGTGTCCGCGTGCGATGTCTTCCTCAGCGTCAATCCGGCCCGGGTATCCGTCGGGCCACTGAGTCGCATTCCCATTCGCCTGCATGAACGCCCGAGCATGCTCATACGCGCCCTCAATAAACTCGAGGTCGTCAGGAGATGCGATTCGAATCTGCACGTGTCAATGATAGGTGCCTCCGACAGTACGTTTGTTACCCGCCTGCTAGTCCCGATGGGGCAGTGTGGGCTTCGAGCTCGTGAAACGTACGTGAAACGGCAATCGTGCCCGCTCAGGCGACAACCCCGCCCACAATGCTGTAACCCCGCCGAGCAACAACCCCACCCCGCAACCCCGTGGCATCGCCCGCAAACCCTGCCCCTGCCTCGTTGCAGGGTATAAACCTGGCTAGACTGGCTCCCATGACTGAAAACGCGCAGCTTGTTGTGACCCTGTCCTGCCCGGACCGCCCCGGAATCGTGCACGCCGTGACCGGCGTGATCGGCGAGTCCGGCGGCAACGTCATCCAGTCTCAGCAGTTCGGTGACCCCGACACGGGTACCTTCTTCATGCGCGTCGAGGTCGACTCTCCGAAGGGCCGCGCCCCGATCGACGAGGGGCTGGCCCGCGTTGCCGAAGAATTCGGCGCCACCTACCGTGTCGATGACCTGGGCCGCAAGCTGCGCACCATCATCATGGTGTCGCGCGAAGGCCACTGCCTCACCGACCTCCTGTACCGCGCCCAGACGCAGGGACTGCCCATCGACGTGATCGCGGTCGTCGGCAACCACCCGGACCTTGCGCCCGTCGCCCAGTTCTACGGCGTCCCCTTCCTTAACATCCCAGTCACGAAGGACACGAAGGCCCAGGCGGAGCGCCAGCTCCTCGACCTGATCGCCTCCGAAAAGGTTGAGCTCGTCGTTCTGGCGCGCTACATGCAGATCCTCTCCGACGAGGTCTGTCGCGCCATGCAGGGCCGCGTCATCAACATCCACCACTCCTTCCTTCCCTCCTTCAAGGGCGCGCGCCCCTACGCGCAGGCCCACGAGCGCGGCGTCAAGCTCATCGGTGCGACCGCCCACTACGTGACCGCGGACCTCGACGAGGGTCCGATCATCGAGCAGGACGTCACTCGCGTTTCCCACGCCGACTCCACGCCCGACATGGTGGCCCTCGGCCAGGATGTGGAGCGCCGCGTCCTCGCCCAGGCCGTCCGCTTTCACGCGGAGCGGCGCGTCCTCATGAACGGCAACCGAACGGTCGTCTTCTCCCGCTGAGGCCCGCTCAAAGGGGCGTCCACGAGGCCGGGGCGGACGGCGAACTTGCCCATCACGCGGGGTTCGTACTGAGCGACCTCGCTGGGGAGCGGGGGCGCGGGCCCACGAGGGACATGTCGCCACGCAGGACGTTGAACAGCTGGGGCAGCTCGTCGATCGACGTCTTGCGCAGGAAGGCTCCGATGCGCGTAATACGCGGATCGTTGGCCATTTTAAACATGACAGAATTTCCGGCGAGGAGTCGGCCTCATTGGCCTCCGTGAGGGCGACCTTGAGCTCTTCGGCATCCACACGTATGGTGCGGAACTTCAACATGGTAAAAAGCTTGCCGTTGAGGCCAATGCGCTCCTGAGTGAAGAAAGCGGGGCCGCCGTCGTTCAGGCGCACCATCGCAACGACGATGATCGACAGCGAAGTCAGTGGGATAATGCTGAAAAGAGCTGCGAAAATGTCGCACATTCGTGTGATGGTGTTGTCGGTGGAGGTAGCAAGATCCGACGCGTGCTCGAACGCGAGGGCCGTCGATGCGGCCCGTGCAGTGGGCTTCGTCAAGGTTGTCATTTGTGCGTCTTCCTTCTACTTCCTCAAACTCACATGCTGCATGTCGGTTAGAGCGGCAAAAACCGCTCCAGACTGGGGTATTTGCTAAGTAAACAATCCCGTTGCAACTCAGTCACGGTTAGGTGTTAACCATAATCTATCCATATGGTTAGCTTGGTTGCTAACCAAAGGGTTAAGTACAAGCAAAAAGGCTGTTATTTCGCGCACTCGGCGAGTTGTGTACGTGCGATCGGAACGCGCCGTGACCGGCTGGTAGCTTGCTGACACCTTGGCAGAATGCGTAGAAAACCGCCGAGAGATAAACTGATGAGCGTGTCGTGACTGGCGAATAGGTGGGCCACCACCGGGGAGCGACGCGTCGGCATCGATAGCCGCCCGCCTGGGCTAGAGGCCACTGCCAACCATCATCGGATGATCAATAGGAGAACCCCATGGATTCCCTCAATGACATGACACTGGCCCAGCTGGATCCTGAGATTCAGGCCGTTCTGGACTCCGAGCTTGGCCGCCAGCGTGACACCCTCGAGATGATCGCCTCGGAGAACTTTGTTCCGCGCGCTGTCCTTGAGGCGCAGGGCTCGGTCCTCACCAATAAGTACGCCGAGGGCTACCCGGGCCGCCGTTACTACGGTGGCTGCGAGTTCGTGGATGTTGCCGAGTCCCTCGCCATCGAGCGCGCGAAGCAGGTCTTCGGCGGCGACTACGTGAACGTTCAGCCCCACGCGGGCGCGCAGGCCAACGCCGCTGCTCTCATGGCGATGGCGAACGTCGGTGACCCGATCCTGGGCCTGTCCCTGGCCCACGGCGGTCACCTGACCCACGGTATGCGTCTGAACTTCTCGGGCAAGCACTACAAGGCTGTTGCCTACGAGGTTGACCGGGAGACCATGCGCATCGAGCCTGAAAAGGTCCGCGAGGCGGCCCTCGCCGAGCGCCCGCGCGTGATCATCGCCGGCTGGTCCGCCTACCCGCGTCACCTCGACTTCCAGGCCTTCCGCGACATTGCGGACGAGGTTGGCGCCGCCCTCTGGGTGGATATGGCTCACTTCGCCGGCCTTGTGGCCGCCGGCCTGCACCCGAACCCCGTCCCCTTCGCTGACGTCGTGACGACGACGGTCCACAAGACCCTGGGCGGGCCTCGTTCCGGCATGATCCTGTCCTCGCGCGGCGAGCAGTGGGGCAAGAAGCTCAACACTGCCGTGTTCCCCGGCCAGCAGGGTGGCCCCCTCATGCATGTGATCGCCGCGAAGGCTATCGCCATGAAGGTCGCGCAGACTGAGGAGTTCAAGGATCGCCAGCGCCGTACTCTTGAGGGTGCGCAGATTCTTGCGGAGCGTCTGGGTGCGGACGATGCGAAGAAGGCTGGCATCAAGCTCGTCACCGGCGGCACCGACGTCCACCTGGTCCTCGTTGACCTCGTCGAGTCGGAGCTCAACGGCCAGCAGGCCGAGGATCTCCTGCACGAGGTCGGCATCACCGTCAACCGCAACGCCGTCCCCTTCGACCCGCGTCCGCCGGCCGTCACCTCGGGCCTGCGCATCGGCACCCCCGCCCTCGCGACACGCGGCTTCGATGCCGAGGACTTCGCGGAGGTTGCGGACATCATCGGCACGACCCTGGCTCAGGGCGCGTCCGGCGGCAACGTTGAGGTGGACGCCCTGCGCGCTCGCGTCAAGAAGCTGACGGACAAGCATCCGCTCTACGCCGGGCTCTGATCGTGAGGGCTCCCTGGGAAGGCCCCGCAGGGGTCCTGGATGGAAAGGCGACGGCTGCCGCGATCAAGGCGGAGCTGAAGGAACGCGTCGATCGTCTGCGCGAGGCCGGGGTCGTCCCGGGCCTCGGCACGATCCTCGTGGGCGAAGACCCCGGGTCCGTCGCCTACGTCGCTGGTAAGCACCGTGACTGTGCGGAAATCGGCGCTGAGTCGATCCGCGTGGACCTGCCTGCCGACGCCACGCAGGAACAGGTGGAGGCCGCGATTGATCAGCTCAACGCGGACTCTGCCTGCACGGGCTACATCGTGCAGCTGCCGCTGCCTCGCGGGATCGACACGAACGCCGTTCTGGAGCGTATCGACCCCGCGAAGGACGCGGATGGGCTGCACCCGATGAACCTTGGGCGCCTCGTGCTGCGGGGCTCGGGTCCTATCGACTCGCCCCTGCCGTGCACGCCGCGCGCGGTCATTGAACTCATGGAACGCCATGGGATCGATCTGGCCGGCAAGAACGTGTGCGTTGTCGGCCGCGGCGTGACCGTGGGGCGTTCGATCGGCCTGCTGCTCATGCGTAAGGAAGTGAACGCGACGGTTGATGTCTGTCACACGGGCACGACCGACCTGGCTGATCACGTGCGTCGAGCGGACGTCATCGTGGCCGCGGCGGGATCCGCTGGGATCATCACGCGCGACATGGTGGCTCCTGGCGCTGTTGTTCTCGACGTTGGCGTGAGTCGCGTGCAGGGCGAGGATGGCAAGGCCCGCCTGATGGGCGACGTCGCGGATGGCGTAGATGAGGTCGCCAGCTGGCTGAGCCCCAATCCCGGCGGCGTCGGCCCGATGACACGGGCCCTCCTCGTGACAAACGTCGTCGAGGCGGCCGAACGCCAGGCGGGAGTCAGCGCGAACTGACAAACGGTGCGTGGCCTCGGCAAACGAGGCGTGAGCGCGCGAACGACGCGGAGGCGCGGTGAGGATATCCATTCCTCGCCGCGCCTCCTCGTTCCTCTAGACTGGAGAAAAACTCACGTAAGGAGAAAAAGATGACCCTGACGGTGACGACCGTGAACCTGAACGGCATCCGCGCCGCCCATAAGCGCGGCTTCCTTGACTGGCTGGAAGGGAGCGACACGGATGTGCTGCTCATGCAGGAGGTGCGCGCGCCGGAGGAGATCTCCCGCGAGATCATGGGCGATGTCTGGGAGAGTGTGTGGGTTCCCTGCCGCATCAAGGGGCGCGCGGGCGTCGGCGTGGCCGTGCGGAGGGGACGCGCGAGCTTGGAGGGCGAGCTTCGTCTGGTCCTCGACGACGCTGAGACGGACGTGGATTCGGGCCGCTGGCTTGAAGCCGTCGTGCGCCCCGAGGGCGGCGACACTCCCGTGCGTGTCGTCTCGGCATACTTCCATTCGGGCGAGAAGGACACGCCCAAGCAGGAGGCGAAGATGGCGCATTTGCCGCGTATCGGCGCCCGCATGGCCGAGCTGCTCGCCGAGGAGACTGTCGGGGGAATCTCATCGCTCGTGTGCGGTGACTTTAACGTCGTGCGCTCGGAGGCCGACATTAAGAACTGGAAGCCGAACCACAACAAGCGAGCTGGCGTCCTCGACGAGGAGATCGCCTTCCTGAACCAGTGGGTGGACGAGGGGTGGCGCGACACCGTGCGCGATCTGGCCGGCGACGTGCAGGGGCCGTACTCGTGGTGGTCGTGGCGCGGTCAGGCCTTCGTCAACAACGCGGGCTGGCGCATCGATTACCAGTACGCGACGCCGACCCTGGGGGAGCGTGCACGCTCCTTCGAGATCGGCCGCGCCGACGAGTATGCGGAGCGTTTCTCGGATCACGCGCCCGTCTCGGTGACCTACGAGATCTGACGTTTCAACGACGAGGCCGTGGCTGGCCCGGGAACAGAAGAATCCCGACCGGCCGCGGCCTTTCGCGTATGCGGTGCGCTTGTCATCTGTCGTGCATGTAGCGCACCCGTAGCCGCCACCGTCACCAGCCCCACAATCTCGCATGCAATTCAATTGTGTGAAGGTCTAACAAAGTCTGAAAACGTTGCAATTCCAAGGATGTGGATTCATGGTGTGAAATAGGTGTGGGGGAATTGCATGCGACATCGGTGGGGCCTGGCTGCCGTGCTCTCCGATGAGGGGGCGGTCTCCGGGGTCAGTGCACATCCGGATAGGTAACGAGCAACCGGATAGGTAACGAACATCTGGATAGCTTAATAACCTATCCGGATGTGCATAACCTATCCGCGTGCGCGCAACCTATCCGGATAGTGCCCCGAAGATGGGGCTGTGGGTCTTGGCGGTGCTCGCAGGTGATGGTGCGGCTTGGGCTGGATACTCGCAGTAACGAGAGCGCGCCCGGAACAGCAGTGGGCGATGAACGGGCCGACCGGGTGCCGTTCGGAAAGTGGGCGGTGAAAAGGCCGGGCGGTGAAAAGAGCGGGCGACAGCCTGGCAGGCAGTCAGTGCCCGGAGGCGTCGAAATCGAAGAGCGCCATCGATGAATAGATGCCGGATGGATCGATGCGGTCCAGGCGGAAGCCGGGGATGATCCACGAGGCCTCGACAGTTGCGCCGATGTCGAGGGCGAGGTCCAAGGCGATGTCGTCGACGTCTTGCGCCAGTGTGACGTGCGGGTGATAGGGGAAACGTGTTTCGTGGTCGAGGGGGCCTGAACGGATTTCCTCGGCAAGGTCGGTGCAGTCGGATGCGCCTTCGGCGAGCGTCATGAATGCGACGTTGGAGACGGGGCGGAAGGAGTCCGTGCCGGACAGGGTGATGCGGAATGGGGAATGCCGCGAGGCGATGGAGCGCAAGTGGTCGATGACCTCGGCTCGCGCGTCACGGGCAACGGGCGTCGGGGGCATCAGCGTAATGTGCGCGGGGATGCGAGAGCCGGCGAGGTCGCCGAGGCGTAGTCGCAGGTCAGTGAGCTGGGTGACCCAGGGTTCGGGGATCGCGACGACGACGCCGAGCCATTCCTGGCCGGGGAGTCGTTGGGGGAGGAACATGGGGTCTACCTGTGTCGCGGTTGTTATGTCTCCACTGTACCGGGGTGTACGCGATGAGGCCGCAGCGTTTGAATGGTGTGAGGGCGTTCACGTAGCTTTGAGTCAGAGAAACGAAGGAGGATCTTGTGACTGATCTCGTGTGGGCCGACGCCGCTACTCCCGATGAAGGGGCAGCGCAGGCCACAAATCTTTTCCGCGGCGCGTTTGACTATGAGCCTCGGGGCGTGTGGAGCGCGCCCGGGCGCGTCAATATCATCGGGGAGCACGTGGATTACAACGGCGGTCCGTGTCTGCCGATTGCCCTTCCGCACCGCGCCTACCTCGCCCTGTCACCACGCAAGGATCGGACGATTCGCCTTATTTCGCCGCAGACGCGCGAGGCGATTGACGTTCTCGACCTTGACGTGATCGGCCCGAAGGGGACCCCTGGCGAGGTGACGAATCACTGGACCGCGTACCTTGCGGGTGTCGCGTGGGCACTCGAGCAAGCCGGGTACGGGCCCCTGCCCGGTTTTGATGCGGCCCTGTGGTCGTGTGTGCCCTTGGGTGGTGGCCTCTCGTCGAGCGCTGCGCTTGAGTGTGCGACTGCGGTTGCCCTCGATGAGGTGTGCTCGCTGGGTCTGGCGGGCACGATCGATGCCCCCAACGACGAGGGGCGCAAGGTTCTCGTGGACGCCGCGCGCGTCGCGGAAAACCAGGTGGCGGGCGCGAATACCGGAGGCCTGGACCAGACGGCCTCCCTGCGCTGCCGCGAAGGCCACGCGCTGGCCCTTGACTGTCGCGACATGTCGACGCGCCAGGTTCCCTTTGACCTGGGTGCGGTCGGCCTCGAGCTCCTCGTCATTGACACGCGGGCCAAGCATTCGCTGGCGGACGGCCAGTACGGCTCGCGCCGCGCGGACTGTGAGGAGTCTGCGCGCATCCTGGGGGTGGATCAGCTCGTGGATGCGACCGACCTGGACGAGGCCACGGCGGCCCTGGGCAACGAGCGTTTGGCTGCGCGTGTGCGCCACGTCGTCTCCGAGGTTGCGCGTACGCGCGCGTTTATCGAGCTTCTCGATGTGGGGCCCCTGGAGGACACGCGTCTGGCGGTCGCGGGCGCGCTCCTCAATGATTCGCATGACTCGCTGCGTGACGACTACGAAGTGTCCTGTGAGGAACTGGATGTGGCCGTGGAGGCGGCTCGTACGGCGGGCGCTCATGGTGCTCGCATGACGGGTGGTGGCTTCGGTGGCAGCGTGATCGCGCTCGTCGACGCGCACGCTGTGGAGGGGGTGGCGCGAGCTGTCGGAGCCGCCTATACCCAGCGGGGATGGGAGCCTCCGCACTTCATCCGATCCCTCCCGGGAGCGCCAGCTGGACGCCTCGGCTGAGCGATCTGTGACAAACCGAGGGGCCGGTGCTTCAGCATTTGAAGCACCGGCCCCGGCCTCGTTACACTAAGAGACAGCACAAACGAGGGAAGGATACTCCGATGGGGATCAGCAAACGAGCATGGCAGGTAGCGGGCGCGGCAGCCGGCGGCGCGAGCCTCTTCGGTGGTGGCCTGGCGATCGGACGCCTCCTGCGCTTGGACTCCCAGCGCGGTGACTACCGCAAGGCCTGGGAGGACCACAACCTGGCAACTCTGGATCGCCTCCGTGAGTGTGATGAGCATCCTGAGGGCGAGCGTCCCTACCTCATCGTCTCCCTCGGCGACTCGTCCGTGCAGGGCATGGGAGCCTCGCGCATCACCGAGTCCTACCCGGCACGCCTCGCCTCTGCCATCAACGCCCAGCTGGACCGCGAGGTCCTGCTGCTCAACCTCTCCCTGTCGGGCGCGACCATCGAGTCTGTCGAACTCACCCAGATCCCGCAGATGCGCGGCCTGGGCCTCCTGGATGGTCCCTACAGCCCCGACCTGGTGACGTTGACCATCGGCGGCAACGATGTGATGGCCGAGGACATGGCACCCGGACAGTTCGAGGAGCGCCTGCGCCGCGTTCTCGCCTCTCTGCCTGCTGACGCCCTGGTTTCCACCATCCCGTCTTTCGGCATCATGCCGCAGGAAAGCCGCGCGCAGGACATGTCCGACCGCATCGGTGCCGCCGTCGCCGACAGCGACGCGCACCTGGTCGACCTGCGTTCCCTCACGCAGGAATACTCCCTGCCGACCTACACCTTCGCCTACCACGCGGCGGACTTCTTCCACCCCAATTCGGCCGCCTACGCCAAGTGGGCTCAGCTCTTCGCCGACGCGTGGGCCGAGTCCCGACGTGAGGCAGCCCCCGTTGTCGAGGACGCCCCCCAGTGGGACATGCTCTCGGCGCGGGTGGCACAATCGGAGTATGACGACTGACGGACCGTGGCTCGTCGTCGGGTTAGGTAACCCCGGCGCGCAGTATGCCTCTACTCGACACAACGTCGGATACTTGACCCTCGACGTGCTCGCCTCGCGCGGTGGTGCGACCCTGACGTCGCACCGCTCACGCACGCACACCGCCGACGCGCGCTTGGGGATCGGCCCCGGCGGAGTGCCCGGTCCCCGCGTGGTCCTGGCCCGCTCCGACAGCTACATGAACACGTCCGGCGGGCCGATCAGCGCGCTCGCATCCTTCCTGAAGATCCCGCCCTCGCGTATCCTCGTCATCCATGACGACATGGACCTGCCTGCGCACACGCTGCGCCTCAAGGTCGGTGGGGGAGAGGGCGGTCATAACGGCCTGAAGTCCCTCACTCAACACCTGGGAACGCGTGACTACGCCCGCCTGCGCATCGGCGTGGGCCGCCCGCCGGGGCGCATGGACCCCGCTGACTACGTGCTGGGTGTCCTGCCCTCTAAAGAACGCCCAGACTGGGATGTCACCTTCGAGCAGGCCGCTGACGTCGTCGAAGACATCGTCACCAAGGGATTCGCCCCCACCCAGATGGCCCTGCACACCGGGTCCTGAACAAGGTGGTGCCCCGCGTCGGGCACCGCCGCGCACTCTCACCGCGAAAGGCAGCGCGTGCTACTCACCGGACTCCTCCCGGACATCTCCACTGATCCCGCGATCGAGACGGCCACCGACTCCATCGAGGCGGGCCGCTCGGGCACGATCGTCGCTCCCGTTGGCGTCAGGCCACCCCTCCTCGCGGCCGTCGCTTCGCGCGCGGCCACGCCGCTCGTCGTCCTCACGGCCACCGGGCGCGACGCCGAGTCGCTGACCAACGCCCTGGCCTCGTGGATCCCGGGCGTGGCCATGCTGCCCGCGTGGGAGACCCTGCCGCACGAGCGTCTGTCGCCCCAGGTCGACACGATGGCGCGTCGCATCGCGGTCTTGCGCCGCCTCGTCCACCCCATCGAGGGGGACGAGAGCGCGGGCCCGCTGTCCGTCCTCGTCGTGCCGATCCGCGCCTTCCTCCAGCCGATCATCTCAGGCCTGGCGGACCTCGAACCCGTGCGCGTGCGCACCGGCGACATCCTCGACCTCACCGACGTGACAAACCGACTGGCCGAGCTCGGCTACGAGCGCGTCGACATGGTCGAAGGACGCGGTCAGATGAGCGTGCGCGGCGGCATTCTCGACGTCTTCCCGCCCCAGGAGCCCCACCCGCTGCGCGTCGAACTGTGGGGCGACGAAGTTGACGACATCCGTGCCTTCTCCGTCTCCGACCAGCGAACCCTCGGCGAGGCCACCGACGGAGTGTGGGCCGTGCCCTGCCGCGAGCTCCTCCTCACCCAGGCCGTGCGCGCCCGCGCCCGCGAGGCCACCGACCGCCTGCCCGGCGCCGCTGAGATGCTGACCCTCGCCGCCGAAGGAATCGCAGCCCCCGGCATCGAATCCCTCGCCCCGATTCTGGTGAGCGGCATGCAGTCCCTCCTCGACCTGCTGCCCGCCGGGTCGCCGGTCCTCGCCTCCGACCCCGAACGCATCCGCGCCCGCGCCGCCGACCTCGTCGCCACGACCGAGGAGTTCCTCGCCGCCGCGTGGAGCGCCGCCGCAGGGGGAGGCGATACCCCGCTCGAGGCATCCAAGGCCTCGTTCCTCGATCTGAGCGAGCTGTGGGGGAGCGGTACGCGCCCCTGGTGGGAGCTCACCGATCTGCCTCCCGCCGACCTCGCCTCCGCGATCGACGAGGCCGAGGCCGACTCCCCGTCAGCGGACGGCCCCGCGCCCGTCGTCGTCTCGCCCACCCTCATGCGCGTGGGTGCCCGCGACGTGCACCCCTACCGCGGCGACTTTGTCCGCGCCGCCGCCGACCTCACCGACCTGGCCCGAGGCGGCTGGCGCATCGTCGTCACGACCGAAGGCCCCGGCCCGGGCAGGCGCATCCGATCGATCCTCACCGACGCCTCGTGCCCGGCCGCGCTCGCGGACAACGTGGAAGCACGCCCCGACCCCGGCCTCGTGACGATCACGACCGCGCAGGCGGGCGTCGGATTCGTCGCACCCCACCTCAAGATCGCCATCCTCACCGAAGGCGACCTCACCGGGCGCGCGGGCGCATCCACGCGCGACATGCGACGCATGCCCTCGCGCAGGCGCAAGGGCGTGGACCCGCTCACCCTGCATCCCGGGGACTACATCGTCCACGACCAGCACGGCATCGGACGCTTCATCGAGTTGGTCTCGCGCACAATCGGGCGAGGAGACGCCGCATCCACGCGCGACTACCTCGTCATCGAATACGCGCCCTCCAAGCGCGGCCAGCCCGCCGACCGGCTCTTCGTACCCACTGACGCGCTCGACCAGATCTCGAAGTACACTGGATCCGACGAGCCGTCCTTGACCAAGATGGGCGGCGCCGACTGGGCGAAGACCAAGGCCCGCGCGAAGAAGGCCGTCAACGAGGTCGCCAAGGAACTCATCCGTCTGTACGCCGTGCGTCAGCAGACCAAGGGCCACGCTTTCGGCCCCGACACCCCCTGGCAGCGCGAACTTGAGGACGCTTTCCCCTACGTCGAGACCCCCGACCAGCTCGTCACCATCGACGAGGTCAAGGCCGACATGGAAAAGCCCGTGCCCATGGATCGCCTGCTCACCGGCGACGTCGGCTACGGCAAGACCGAAATCGCCGTGCGCGCCGCGTTCAAGGCCATCCAGGACGGCTATCAGGTTGCGGTCCTCGTGCCGACGACCCTGCTGGTCACCCAACACGCGGAGACCTTCGCTGAGCGCTACGCGGGCTTCCCCGTGCATATCGGCACGCTCTCGCGCTTCTCGACCCCGAAGGAAACCGAGGCGGTCAAGGCTGGGCTGGCCTCGGGCGAGGTCGACCTGGTCATCGGCACCCACTCGCTGCTGACCGGCACTGTCTCTTTCAAGAAGCTCGGCCTGGTCATCATCGATGAGGAGCAGCGTTTCGGCGTCGAGCATAAGGAGACGCTCAAGGCTCTGCGCACCGACGTGGACGTCCTGTCGATGTCTGCCACGCCGATCCCGCGTACCCTCGAGATGGCGATCTCCGGTATCCGCGAGATGTCGATCCTCCAGACCCCGCCCGAGGAGCGCCAGCCGGTCCTGACCTTCGTCGGTGCCTACACGGATGCCCAGGTCAGCGCCGCGATCCGCCGCGAGCTCCTGCGCGACGGACAGGTCTTCTACGTGCATAACCGCGTCGACTCGATCTCCTCGGTGGCCGCTCACATCGCCGAGCTGGTCCCCGAGGCGCGCGTGCGCACCGCTCACGGCAAGATGAACGAGCATCAGCTCGAGGCCGTCATCCAGGACTTTTGGAACCACGAGTTTGACGTGCTCGTTTGCACGACCATCGTCGAAACCGGCCTGGACATCTCCAACGCGAACACGCTCATCGTGGACCGTGCCGACACCTTCGGTCTGTCCCAGCTCCACCAGCTGCGCGGGCGTGTCGGACGAGGCCGCGAACGCGCCTACGCGTATTTCTTCTACCCGGGCGATAAGGCCCTGACCGAAACCGCGCACGAGCGCCTCAAGACGATCGCCGCCAACACGGAGCTGGGCGCGGGCCTGGCGGTCGCCCAGCGCGATCTCGAGATCCGAGGCGCCGGTAACCTCCTGGGTGGGGCGCAGTCCGGCCACGTCGAAGGCGTCGGATTCGACCTGTACGTGCGCATGGTCTCCGACGCGGTCGCCGCCTACCGAGGCGACGCCCCTGCCGAGAAGACGGACGTGCGCATGGATCTGCAGGTCGACGCGCACATCCCCGATGGTTACGTGCGCGGCGAGCGCCTGCGCCTCGAGGTCTACGCGAAGATCGCGGCCATCTCCACGCCTGAGCAGGAGGCCGATGTGCGCGAGGAACTCGTCGACCGCTACGGCCCCATCCCGCCCCAGGTCGACCTGCTCTTCGCCGTCGCGCGTCTGCGCGAGATCGTGCGCCGCGCCGGGATCACCGAGGTCGTCACGCAGGGCAAGTACCTGCGCGTCTCGCCCGTCGAGCTGCGTGATTCCCAGATCATGCGCCTCAAGCGCCTGCACCCTGGAACCGTCATCAAGGCTGCGGTGCGCCAGGTCCTCGTGCCGCTGCCGCTCACGTCGCGTGTCGGCGGGTCCCCGCTCACCGACGGTCCGCTCCTAGAGTGGGTGGAGACTCTGGTGACCAAGATTCTTGTGCCTTTTGGCGAGTAGTGCCTGTGGTGGAATACACTGGTCCTATTGCGTCGCAACACATCTGAGGAAGGAACGCTCGTGCGCTACACACGCCAGCTCGCCACCGCCGCCCTGATCGTGGCCGCAGGACTGGGAATGGGGGCATGCTCCGCCCATCCTGGTGCCGCCGTCGTCAGTTCGTCCGGCTCGTACTCCAACGAGGAGGTTGCGCAGGCCGCCCAGCAGATGTCTGTGCTCATGGGTGGCCAGCAGATCGCCGATGCGCAAATTCGCACGCAGCTCGTGAACCTGCCGCTTCTTGAAGCCGCCGGTGCCTCTGTGGGCGCAGAAGTCTCCGACGAGCAGATCGACCAGATTGCCGCGCGCGCCTCCGAGCAGTTGGGGGATCAGTCTCTCGGCACGCTGGGTCCCGCCACCCGCGCAACCGTGAAGTCGCTCCTGCTCACCCAGAACCTCAACCAGGTCGCGCAGTCCAATCCAGCGGCCGTGCAGCAGCTTGACCAGGTCCTCGCGCAGGCCCGCGACAGCTCCGACGTGCGCGTGAACCCGCGTTTCATCCAGCCCTCGCTGGGTGGAGCGCAGGGTGCGACGACGCCGATGTTCGGCGATGCAGTTTCCGGTCAGAAGGACAACAACCTGGCGTCGCTCATGGGCGGCGGCAGCGCCAACTGACGGACGTGTGAGTATTCGCTCACAGTGCTCTCGACAGGGACTAATGTCGCTTGTCGGTGCGCAGAAGTGGGGCGCAAAGCCCCGCACAACACAACGTCCCCCTCGCCGGGGGTGACCACATATGGCGGTCCGTATTACCGTTGTACTGACCGCTTCCACGCAACAACATCGATTGGAGAATGACGTGGCAGTTATTGAAGGCATTGGTGCACGCGAGATCCTCGACTCGCGCGGTAACCCGACCGTTGAGGTCGAGGTCGTCCTCGAGGACGGCACCGCTGCGCGCGCGTCCGTTCCCTCCGGCGCGTCCACCGGCGCGTTCGAGGCCGTCGAGCGTCGCGATGGCGACAAGGGCCGCTACCTCGGCAAGGGCGTCCAGGACGCCGTCGACGCTGTCGTCGAGCAGATCGCTCCCGAGCTCATCGGCGAGGAAGCTGACGACCAGCGCTACATCGACCAGGCCATGATCGACCTGGACGGCACCCCCAACAAGGGCAAGCTCGGCGCGAACGCCATCCTCGGCGTCTCCCTCGCCGTCGCCAAGGCCGCCGCGAAGTACGCGGACCTGCCCCTGTACAAGTACCTGGGCGGCCCCAACGCTCACGTTCTGCCCGTCCCCATGATGAACATCCTCAACGGTGGCTCCCACGCGGACTCCAACGTTGACATCCAGGAGTTCATGATCGCTCCCCTCGGCGCTCCCTCCTTCCGTGAGGCCCTGCGCTGGGGCGCCGAGGTTTACCACACGCTCAAGGGCGTCGTGAAGGATCGCGGCCTGTCCACCGGTCTGGGCGACGAGGGCGGCTTCGCCCCCAACCTGGACTCCAACGCTGAGGCCCTCGACCTGATCGTCTCCGCGATCGAGAAGGCCGGCTTCAAGCCGGGAGAGGACGTCGCCCTGGCCCTGGACGTCGCCTCCTCCGAGTTCTTCAAGGACGGCCTGTACCAGTTCGAGGGCGAAGGCCGCTCGACCGAGTACATGGTGGAGTACTACGAGAAGCTCATCTCGAACTACCCGCTGGTTTCCATCGAGGATCCGCTGGATGAGGACGAGTGGGATGCTTGGAAGGCCCTGACCGCTGAGATCGGTGGCCGCGTCCAGCTGGTCGGCGACGACCTGTTCGTTACCAACCCCGCCCGCCTGAAGAAGGGCATCGAGCTGGGTGCTGCGAACGCGCTGCTCGTGAAGGTGAACCAGATTGGTTCGCTGACCGAGACCCTCGACGCCGTCGAGGAAGCGCACCGCAACGGCTACCGTTCGATGACCTCGCACCGCTCCGGCGAGACCGAGGACACCACGATCGCCGACCTGGCTGTTGCCACCAACTCCGGCCAGATCAAGACCGGTGCTCCCGCTCGTTCCGAGCGCGTGGCCAAGTACAACCAGCTGCTGCGCATCGAGGAGCAGCTGGGCGAGGCCGCCGTGTACGCCGGCCGCTCCGCCTTCCCTCGCTTCAAGTGAGTCTAGGCAACTAGCCGCATAGCTCCGCGCGGGCCCGCAAGGGTCCGCGCGGAGTCTTTTCGGCGTGGGGCTGAGCCAAATGTGTCGATGTAGGGCACGATAGAAGAATGGCTAGCCGTCGTCCTTCCTCCCGCCCCTCCTCGCGTCGCCGCTCCTCCTCGTCGGAGGCAGCGCGGACGACGCGTGAGATTAACGCGGAAAAGTCGCGTCAGCGCAGGGCTGCCGCGAAGGCTGCGAAGTCCTCGAAGGGGGCCGAGGCCTCGGCGAACAAGCGCGCGACGGCCACGAAGGAGAAGCCGCAGGAGGGCGCCGGTCGCCGCTTCTTCCGCTCTGAGAGGCGCGCGGAGAAGAAGACCGCGACGCGACCGACGGGGGAGGGACGCTCCGTCCTGTCGATCGGTGGCCTCGACGTGTCGACGCGTCTCATCGTTGTCCTCACGGTCGCGGCGATCCTGTCCGTCATGCTCGTGCCGAGCCTGTACCAGTGGTGGCAGCAGGAGCGTGAACTCGCGCAGATTAAGGCCCAGGTGGCCCAGCAGCAGCACAAGAACGTCGACATGCAACGACAGCTGGACCTGTGGAACGACCCCGACTACATTTCAACGCAGGCGCGCGAACGCCTCGGATACGTTCGCCCTGGTGAGACTCAATACACGGTGGTGGATCCGGGGCCGCAATACCAGGACTCCGCCTTGGCTGCCGCCGCGGCCTCGACTGGACCGGCGCGCCCCTGGGTGCAGCAGCTCGCTATCCTAGTGGGGAAGGCGGATCAACCGCCCACCACGACACCCATCCCGTCGGCTGACACCAGCCAGTCGGGACAGGCGACGACCACCGGCCAAGAAAGCGGAGAATGAGCCTCGTTAACACCACCGACGCCACCGAAGAGGACCTGGAGGTCCTGCGCTGCCAGCTGGGCCGCGTTCCCCGTGGAGTCGTCGGTATCGCCGCGCGATGCGTGTGCGGTCGGCCCACTGTCGTGGCCACTGCGCCGCGCTTGCCCGATGGGACGCCGTTCCCCACGACGTTCTACCTGACGCACCCGGCTGCCGTGAAGGGTGCCTCGACTCTTGAGGCCGAGCACGTCATGGAGGCCTTCAATGAGGAGCTGGCGCAGGACGAGGAGCTGCGCGCCGCCTACGCACGTGCCCACGAGGCGTACATTCAGGCGCGCCTGTCCCTGGGCGATGTCCCTGAAATCTCGGGTGTCAGTGCGGGCGGTATGCCCACGCGCGTCAAGTGCTTGCACGCTCTGGTCGGGCACTCCCTGGCCGCGGGCCCCGGCGTCAACCCCATCGGGGATCGTGCGCTCGCGATGCTCGCCGAGCGCGGCCTGTTTTCCACCGAGCGCTGCTCCTGCTGAGCGGCCCCACATGAACTAGCCCCGGCCTCGTCCGGGAAAGAACCCACCAGAAACGAAGCGATGACCCGAGTAGCTGCCATTGACTGTGGAACCAATTCGATCCGACTGCTCGTCGCCGACGGGCATATTGATGAAAGCGGTCGCCCGCACCTTGCAGACCTGACCCGACAGATGCGCATCGTACGCCTGGGGCAGGGCGTGGACGCGCGCGGCTACTTGGATCCTGCGGCGATTGAGCGCACGGTGGAAGCCACCGTCGAGTATCAGCGCATGATCGAGGCCCTGGGTGCGACGAAGACCCGCTTCGTGGCGACCTCGGCGACGCGTGATGCTTCCAACAGTGCGGATTTCGTGCGCCAGATCAAGGCTGTCATCGGCGTGGAGCCCGAGGTCGTCGTCGGCACGGACGAAGCTTCCCTGTCCTTCAACGGCGCGGTGAGTGGGCTCGGCGAGTCCGTCGCCGCCCCGATGCTGGTCGTCGACATCGGCGGTGGCTCGACTGAGCTTGTGCTGGGCGCGACACGCGTCGAGCAGGCGATCTCGATCGACATGGGCGCCGTGCGCGTCACCGAGAAGTTCCTCGCCGACGTGGACCCCGTCGGCGGCGTGCCCGCAGCGGATCAGGAGCGCGCGATTGCGTGGATCGACGAGCAGCTCGATCGCGCCGAAAAGTCCGTGGACCTGGCGCGTGTGCGCGCCCTTGTGGGCGTCGCGGGCACGGTGACCACGCTGACCGCTCAGGCGCTTGGCCTGACCTCCTACCAGCCCGAACGCATCCACGGCGCCCGCTTGAGCGCCGCGCAGTTCGAGGAAGCCGTGCGTTTCATGGTCGATCAGCCGACGTCCGTGAAGGCCTCCCTGGGCTTCATGCCTGAGGGCCGCGAGGACGTCATCGCCGCCGGCGCGCTCATCTGGAGTCGTATCGTGACGCGCGTGCTCGACCGTGCCGAGGCGGCCGGGCACCCGATCGAGCAGGTCGTTACCTCCGAGCACGACATTCTTGACGGCATCGCCCAGGCGATGATCTGAGGTAGCTTGAGGTGTGCGCCAGCCTCCCGTAGGCTGGACCTGCGCCCCGGCGCGCCCCCGTGGCCCAATTGGCAGAGGCAACCGACTTAAAATCGGTGTGTTGTGGG